>RCNE010003963.1_pt1 | contig 10572 bp, 9 predicted proteins | sample 2041361 | NCBI WGS metagenome assembly RCNE01 (sample SAMN09708229, study PRJNA481090) | Marine sediment metagenome, whole genome shotgun sequencing project.
AATCCGACCATCTAATCTTTCATTTGGCCCTTCATTTCCTTGACCTTGCTGTTGTAGAAATTAATAACTTCGCGACGATTGAGCATCCCGATCAGAATATTGGGGTCATCGTCCTGCACCACCGGCAGACTGTCGAGATTTTTAATGGTGAATTTATGTAACACCGAATTCAAATCATCTGATGGTGTAATGGTAATAATTTTTTCGTCACCGAAATTTTTCATACACACCATTTCGTCGTCACACACCGATAATAGCTCTCCACGGACATCATTGATGGAGCATATCCGCACCAGCCGGTTTTTTCGATCCACCATTGGGAAATAATGCTGGTGGTGCTCGCAAAAGAATGTTTTAAAAGCGTCAAAAGTCATATCCTCATTGATGGTATTCACCTTGCGAACCGAATCCATCAAATCGCGTACATGAATGGCCTCCATGATATCCACAAAAAAATCGCCGGCGTGAGCCGGGGAATCGATTTTGCCTTGGACCTGATTGCAAAAAATGGTCCAGCGCCGGGAGGCCAGATAACACACCGCACACACCAGGAGGCTGGGCAGCAGCAGATGATAAGAATTGGTCATCTCGCTGACAAAAATGATCGTCGAGATAGGGGTATTGGATACACCCGCAAAAAAGCCAGCCATCCCCACGACCACAAAAGCGCCTGGCTGGGTAACGACAGTGGGCATGATGTGATGGAACATCTTACCGACCGCACCGCCCATGGCACCACCAATGACAATCGAAGGCCCAAACACCCCGCCGCTGCCCCCGGATCCGATGGAGAAGGATGTAGTGAAAATTTTACCGAAGGCCAGAGCGAGTAGAAATGGAATGGTCAGCTCGTTGTTAAGCGCCATCTGGGCAAACCCGTAGCCGAAAGCCAGCGTTTGTGGTAAAAAAAAGCCGATGATCCCGGTGCAAAGCCCTCCGATTGCCGGTTTGATGTGGTTTGGCAGCTTAAATGAGTGAAAAATAGAGATGATCCCGTAAAAGGATTTGACGTACAGAAATCCGACACCGGCCAGCACCAGGGCCAGAACAAGGTAAGGCCCGAGTTCCAGAGGATTTCGAAAGATAAAATCGGGGGAATCAAATAAGGACCCCCACCCGAAAACCAGGCAGAACAGGCAGTAAGCCACCACCGATGAGAGCCCGGCGGGGATGATGATTTCGGATTCTATTTCGGGATCTCGGTACAATACCTCGGCAGCAAACAAGGCGCCGGCCAGGGGGGCCCGGAAGATACTGCCCACTCCGGCACTGATTCCAGCTGCCATCATGATACGTCTTTCCCGTTCCGTGAGTTTTAATTTGGTGGCCAAAAAAGACCCGAACCCGGCGCCGATTTGTGCAATCGGTCCTTCCCGGCCGCCTGAGCCCCCGGTAGTCAAGGTAATGGCAGAAGCAATGGTTTTGATGAAAGGTACGCGGCTGCGGATAAAACCGCCTTCCCGGTGGTAGGCGTTGATAGCGGCATCGGTTCCGTGTCCTTCCGCTTCGGGGGCAAACGTATACACCAGCCAACCACTGAAAATTCCACCGATAGCCGGCAAAATAAGCAATATCCACCGGTTGAAGGGCTGGCTGGTGGGCGCCAGAATATGATGTTCGCCTGCCGGCGAGGGCGGGCGGTATCCGGCAATCATATCCATGAAATAATGACTTCCGAGCAGGCACAGATAATGAAACACGATTGATCCGAGCCCGGCAATGAATCCAATGGCAACAAAGTAGAAAGCCCATTTGCCGCCATGAACGATTTTTTCCGAGTGGTGGGGACCAAATGTCTTTTCTAATATCTGTTTGATGGATGCTGTTGGTGTCATGTTTAGTTCCTGGGTCTTATAGGGGCAACAGCGCGCTCTGCTTCGGGCGCGTTTTGTGAGAAATCCGTAAAATTCCGGAATACAGTTCCCTATTTATAAGAAGCAAATTATTCATCCCGGCGGCACCGATGCCGATCGCTGTTCGTCACGGTTTCCCAAAGCTTTATTTCCCCGCAGCAAGCTGCATGGTGTTCAGGCGAAGACGAATAAACTCGAAAACATCCGTCAGACGCACGATCCCCACGATGTCAGGGCCATCCTTTGCCAACAGGGAATGATGTTTGCCGACGATCAGGCGGTGAATAGTCTCATTCATGGTTGCCGAGACTTCAATGTATTCCCCTTCGGTGGGTTTATACATGAACGATTTAACTTTCTGTTCGAGCGCTTTTTTATACAGATTCTCCAAAGGTCTATCCCAAAAGTCGAATTGCAGTGCAACGGACTCAATGAATTTGTGGCTGAATCCAAACTTTTCGGCGGCGCCCTTTTTGCGCTCTTTAGATTCTTTAAACTTGGGCTCCAGCGCCTGAATGATATCGTGCTGACTCAACTTGCCGACCACGCGGTTCTTTTTATCGAGAACCAGAACCGCTCTGTGACGGTAGCGCTTCGGGTCAAAAACCTTTTGGGCTTCCTCCAAAGCGTTGAATGCTTCGAGCACGTTGGCATCTTCGAAAACAGTCGCATATTCTGCAATCGGAACCATTATTTTTTTCAGGGTGGAACTCTCAATATAGCATTCCCAATCACGCATCTTTTCTTCATGCGCCTGTTTCTTTTTGGCAGCAGCCTCTACCTTGCCGGCAAGCTCTTCAATATCACACGGTTTCGATAAAAAATCATATGCCCCCAGTTTCATTCCTTCGATTGCCGACTCTACCGTGCCGTGCCCGGTCAGCATGATGACCTCTGTCAGGGGAGATGCCGATTTAATTTCTTTCAGTGTCTCAATCCCGTCCATGCCCGGCATCTTGACGTCCAAGACAATGACATCGAGGTTTTGATTCGTTTTTAGTTTTTCCAAGCCTTCTTCGCCGCTGAAGGCCGTGATGGTCTCAATATCTCTGCTTTGCCATTGTTTCCACAAAAGAAACTTCATCGTCCACCAACATAATGAATGGCATTATCATAACTATTCCTCCCTGCTGCAAATCTCTATCTGCGATTGGTTCGCGTTCCGGGCTTCACACTTTAAAGAGCCCTGGGATCGCAAAAGTTTCTATTTTCATGATATATTTTGCGCCCTATTTTGCTGTACTTTGTAGTACCTGTGTCGCTTGCTCGAGAATCCCCTCCGGAAAACCGACGATGGGATAAATCACGAGAAATTCAACGGTCCACAGCATCAGCATGGAAAGTACAAAAAAACCAAAACCGTATTTTACGAAATCGATTGCTTCAAGGACCCTTTTATTCGTATCCGGATAAACACCCAGGGCAAATGTCAGCGCATTGGCTGGGGACCCAACAATGAGGAAATGAGCAAACGAAGATGCCAGGGCCACGGCCATACCGATAGCCCAGGGTTCCCCTGCGACGTTGGTCATTATTCCCATGGGAACGACAATAGGTCCGATCAAGGCAACCGTGGCGGCATCCGACATGAAATTGGTCACCAGACCAGAGAAAGCAGACATGCCGACCCATAGCCCGTAACCGCTATCCATGCCAATGTGTGAAAGCCCGCTCAGAAAAGTTGTCGCCAGCCACAGGGCGCCACCGCTTTCTTTAAGAAGGGCGCCCAGGGTCAGGGCGCCGCAATACATAAACCAGGCATTAAAGGAAATACGTTCCAGTATCTGTTCAAATTTCACGGTCTTGAATAATACCGGGATGACAAGCGCCAGCAGCGCCGGACCGCCCAGCCCCGTCGCTTCGCCGCCAAATATCCAGAGGGCCACAATGAGGCAAAGCGACCCGGCAGTGACATACTGGGCATAGCTCATCTTACCCATTCTACGCGTCTCGTCCTTGATATATTGCAGCCCTGGCGTCAGATCCCGGACCCTTATCTTCTTGCTGAAAAAAGTTGCCATATAGAGCAGCAACATGACACTGCCCAGCGGCACCAGGGGCCATCCGTATTTCATCCAGCCGGAATAACTGATCGGTATACCGTAATCGGTAAAAAAGCCCATCATGATCACATTGCGTCCACCGGCCGAGGGTGTCCCCGGCCCGCCCATATTCAGCGCAAAGCAAAGGGAAAACAGCATGAATTTGGCCAGCGCCGGATCGTGAATCACTTTTTCCCCGGGGCTGCTGGCCTTTACCGACCCGTAATAGACGGCCATTATCACCGGCACCATGAAAGAACACATGGCCGGGGCGGACATAAAGGATCCCACAATTGACATGCTGAGAACCAGCACGATCATGGGGACCCAGAAACCTTTGGTCCACCCCAGCAGCCAGACGGCCAGACGCTTATGGAAACCAACCTCCACCACCGTCCCCCCCAGGGCAAAAACGCCCAGCATAAAGAGCGGCGCGTCACCGGCAAAGGTTTTCCCGATCATATTGAAAGGCAGCAGTCCGAAAAAGTATGCCAGGATCGGCATCAGGATGCCCGTTGCGCCGATGGGGAGGGCCTCAACGGCAAAAAAAATGATCGCCATGGGAACAATCCCCAATACGATCATTGCTTTATTGGATGCCTGCTCAACGTCATTGGCGATCTCCCACTCTATCATCCTATCGACATAGCCATATTTTTCCATCACCTCGATAAGCGACTGGGGTGTCGGCAAGATAAAGGCGATCAGTATAAAAACGCCAACACCGATGCCGATCCACAGGCCTTTCTTGGCGAAAATCCCGGTTTTTTCTCCATGTGTATCCATTAACCTCTCCTTGTGTAGATCGCTGCAATTTATTTCATTGAATCTCGTTCGTTTTTAAGTCGATCCGGTATCAAAGCTCGCAGGTTTTGATCTTATCGCAAATTTGTGTGAAGATGTCAGACAGCCGCAGGATACCCAGGACCTTTATATCTCTTTTCACGAGCAGGGATTGATAGCGATACACAATCATTTGGTGTATGGCTTCATCGAGTGTGGCGCTTTCTTCTACAAATACGCCATCTGTGAGGACCTCCATTATATCACGCACTTTCAGGTTGGGTGCGCGGCTGCAGATAAATTGCAATGGCTCGCTCCAAAGAACGTTATCTTTGAGCAATGACTTGATAAACTCGGGACTATAGCCTGAGCGGGAGAGCGTCCCTGCAGCTTCCAGTTCCCCATACTTCGGTTCCAATGCTATCAAAATGTCAAACATCCCCAATCTACCCACGACTTGTTTACGCTCATCGAGCACCAGAATGGCGCGGTGTTTATGCTTTGTCGGGTTAAATGCCTTTTGCGCTTTTTCCAGTGCAAGCACCGCCTCGAAAAGATTCGCATCTTGTGGTACGGTTGCATACGCTTCGAGTGGTACCATTAACTCCTTCACGGTCATCGATTTCATGTTAAATTCCTTATCCATCATATAGTTTTATGTATTCCTGCCTCGCGGATACGTGCTGACAGCGATTCGATATCCAATGGGATCAGAAAGTCATCAAAAGCGCCCATCTCCATGGCTTTGATGGAGAGCTCCATATTTCCGGGGTCGTTTAAAATAATGACCTCTACTTCAGGTCTGATGGTTTTGATAGGTCCAATCAGTGCCAACCCTTGCAGGCCCAACCCATCTACCCCTAGAAGTACCACATCGATTTTCTCCTCAGTAATAATGGTAACCACATCGTCCTGTGGGGTGACTTTGTCGACCGTAAATCCCTCAACTTGCAAACACCGGTAGAGGTTTTTACGAAACCGATTTTCTGCTTCGATTATCAGTATGCGGATACCCATTGTCTTTTTCGCCTATGCTTTTTCAAATAGACACTTGCAAAGAACGCGCCAGAAAACATATTGTACATATTAACAGTTAGTTAGAGTTATTCAAGGGAAGATTTAGTACGGAAAGAGTTTAAAAAGATACGTTTTGAAACGCTAAGAAAATACAGATTGAAACAAAATGGAACGCTCGTTGCCATCAACTTAATCACCAGCCATGAAGTGCATGTAGGTTAAGAATTGTATGCTTGTTGTGACAGTAGAAGGGAAGTCGGTGGGTTTTTATACTGTTTTACGTGTAAACTTTCTGTTTGCAATTTTAATGGGGTGACAAGATTTCTCCAGGTTTTAGTTTTCCTTTCACAAAGCGGTTTAGAGCGGTTTCGCATGACCCTACAACTGAATCTATTACTTCAATTCTCTTCCAGATGAGGTACTGGTAGTAATCCTCCTCAATACCGCCGCATATTACCGTCTGGGCACCTTCTGTAATGACAAGATGGCAAAGCTGATCTGCTGATGCACGCGGAAGCACAACGACTCTTTTCTCTTCTGCACCGGTATCATGAATCCCGGTAACGATAAGAACCTCCGTTGCCAAATCAAACCGCGGAGCGACATCATTATTGTGCAGAGCGATTAAAATTTTTTTTGGCTTCATCAGCGAATCTCGTATCGCTTCATTTTGCGCCACAGAGTGCTCCTGGCCCAACCAAGAGATTCTGCAGCACTATTTTTGCGCCCGCCTGTCTTGACCAGTGCCTCTAAAATCATTTGCTTCTCAATGTCAGACCAGTTCGGGTGGGGTTCTTTAGAGGCGATGTTATTGTTCTCAACTCTAAATTCGGGACTTGTCTGCGTTTCAACCTCCATGTTAAAATGGCCTGGGTACAACAAATACGACGGTAGGTGTTCGAGTCTAATTCTTTCTTCTCTGCAGATATTCACTGCGTATTCAACAATATTTCTTAGTTCCCGGACGTTTCCCGGATAATTGTAGGACATTAAACGCTTCTTTGCCTTTGGCGTCAGCGTGGACTTTTTCTTACCGAACTGGGTCGAAAGAGCGTTTAAGAAATGATCCAGTAAAAGCTGGATATCACCCTGCCGGTCACGCAGTGGGGGGAGGTGGAGCCGGATCACATTGAGCCTGAATAAAAGATCTTTACGGAATAGGTTGTCGTTGGTTCTTTGTTCTAAGTTCCGATGGGTTGCGGCAATGATCCGTACATTGGCGGCAAATCCTTTAACGCTACCTAATGGGAAAATTTCTTTATCGTCTAGAAAAGTGAGCAACTTGACCTGAAGCGAAAGCGGAAGGTCGCCGATTTCGGTGAGATAAAGCGTACCGTTGTGCGCCAGTTGAAATCTGCCGGGTTTGTTCTCCACAGCGCCAGTGAAAGCTCCCTTACGATGACCGAACAATTCTGATTCTAAGAGGGCTTCCGGCAATGCGCCGCAATTGATCTTGACAAACGATCCCTTTGACCTGCTTGATGATTGATGGATCGCTTCAGCCACCATATCCTTGCCGGTACCGGTTTCTCCTGTAATCAGAACTGATGAGTCGGTCTGGGAGATGGATGGAAGAATCTGGAAAATCTTTTCCATTTCCGGGCTTCTTCCGACTATATTATTGAATTTGTAAGCATGGCTGGCTGTTTCATCAAGCTTTCGAAGGAGACTGATATCTTCCACGGTTTCCAGAAAACCAATCATCTTGCCATCAACATTCTTAAGAGGTGATGAAGTGATACGGATGGGTATTAATTGACGGTCCTTGTTAATGAGATTGCCTTCAATGCATTTTGAACCGGAATTTTCATTGATTTTTATGGCAGGACAATTCTGCAGACAGACATTGCTTCTCAGGATATGGCTGCAAGCAACATTGTGCAGATCCTCCTGAATGAAACCGGTAATGGCTTTTAAGGCCTGGTTCATAGCCACAATCTTGCGATTTAAGTTTAGGACAACAACCCCTATGGCAATTTCATTCAGCAATTCGATAAAATCAATGGGAGCACTGAAAAGGTTGTTAATATGCGGGGGAACGTCTCCATCCAGACTGGAATCAAGCCGAATAGTATCTCCAGTCCTGGTTTTGGGATTATGATTGAGTTCTTTTTTCATTCGCCTCTAATAATGTTTCCAACCAATTTTGAAAGCGATGGGGAACCGTCCAAACGTACGGATATGCCTGTAGTGTGGTCCTGTTTTAGGGTTAGGACTGTTCGGATTAAGCGGTGAGGTTGCCGCATACAAGTGGACTGCAGGGGGGTTAGACCAATACCAAGCATCTTTTCATCCAATTGACGAATTCCACACTTTTCGAATTGATAATAGTATTGGCATACAAACATATGTTCCATAATGTGTCAAGTTGTCGTTATAATGACCTGCTTTAATATGATTCATATTGTCTCGTCTTTATCCCTAACTGAAACTCTACCTGTAATAAGAATCTGATCGGGGAACGCTGCTTCAGAAAAACCCGCTGAAGCCAAAGTCAATTCTTCCAACGGATAAGCCTACGGCTCCATTATTAGAATTGACATTGCCTTCGCAGGCCGCCGTAGCGAACTTGGAAACCGTACCGTGACACAGTATTTTGAACACTACCGAAAATTACGGTAACCATCTTAGCCTTTAAGGGTCGGGTAGCCCAGGGGAATTTCACCCCCAGACCCCCACAGAACCGTGCGTGAATCTCTCGATTCACACGGCTCCTGCCAGCCATTCTTTTGAAATCTCACGATCTCAAACCGACGCAGAAAGAAACCCGGTTCCTCCCCCGCTTGAGCGGGGTTGACCATCACTTTTCGCAAGTGTTGTGGTCAAGTAAAAACGGACACTCCGTTAAGCGGCATGTTGGTAAAAATGATTCTCATAGACCACAGGGGATTGATACCCCAAAGTTGAATGTAGGCGGATACCATTGTAGTAGCCAATATAATCCATCACCTGCATTCGTGCCGATTTCCGAGTGGTAAAAACATATTCTGATAGCCGCTCCGACTTGAGGCTTCTAAAAAATCGCTCTGTCGGGGCATTATCCCAACAGTTGCCTTTCCGACTCATACTCGTGATCATGCCATAGGCGTTCACACAGTTCTGATACTCACGACAAGCATACTGGCTGCCTCGATCAGAATGGTGAACCAATCCCTTACAAGGCTTTCTCATCCAATAGGCCATTGCCAAAGCATCAATTGCCAATCGTGATTTCATCTGCTGATCCATGGCCCAGCCGACAATGCGACGTGAAAACAGATCCATCACAATTGCGAGGTACATCCAGCCTTCATTGGTCCAGATATACGTGATATCTGCAGTCCAGACACGGTTAGGCGCAACGACATCAAACTCTCGGTTGAGCACGTTGGGGGCCACAGGAAACGAATGACGGCTATCGGTGGTGACCTTATATCGCTTGGCGACTTTGGCTTTGAGGCAAAGTTCACGCATGATCCGGCGAACCTTATAGATCCCAATCTCATAGCCTTCGTTATGCAACTGTTTCATGATCCGCCTGACGCCATATTTACAACGATGCTCTTTGAAGATAGCACATACCCTGTCTTTCAAAACTGTTTCAACGGCATTGCCTTTTGATCTATCTTTCATGGAACTCAAGGATTGATAAAAACCGCTCCGACTTACCCGCATCACCTTGCACAATACGGTGACAGGGTAGGCCTTCATTTGCTGCCGGATGAAGTCGTATCTTAGCTTGACTCTTTGGCAAAGAAGGCCGCCGCCTTTTTTAATATTTCACGCTCCATGAGCAACCGTTGGTTCTCTTTTTTGAGGTGGTGCAGTTCTTTTTCCATCTTTTCAGGAGACGGTGACCCGGTGGTGTAGTTTTCGATCTGGTTACGGGCTTCACGAACCCAGCGGTTCACATTATTTTCCGTAATACCCAACCGCCGAGCGACCTCGGCACAGCTGTAATCATTTTCCAATACCAGATTAACGGCATCCTGCTTGAATTGATTGGTAAAGCTTCTTCGACTTGTCTTTTGGCTCATCGTACACCTCGCTTTCTGTTAATTCCCTCTTAGCAAAGTGTCCGTTGTTTTTAAACCACTTCAAAGCTGGCTCATCCCCTTCGCTCCAACCCTATTACGGAGCCTTAAGCACTACTACGAGATGATCCGCCCCCTCCATGTGCATCGATACTTTCCCCCTTCGTGGTCTACACTTATAGGGTTTTCTCTTAACATCACATGGAAGGTTCCCACGTTCCACACAAGAGCCTGTATCAGGATCATGCCACCTTTATGCCGGGTGCCGTGCGGCCAGTAAACAGGTCTCTTCCGCACTCATCCCGGGACCAAGAATGAACCCCGGTTTTGACACCACCCATATAATTTTCGACACCTCATCAATGGTTCGCTTGCGCTCATCTTCCTGATACCCACCTGCCACGATCCAATGCCGCGACTTCTCCTTAACGCTCACCACCCTGGCTCTTTGCCAGCGCAGCTTAAGGGGGCTTGAAGCCTCCTCCTGCAAGGCGGCTCCGAGGGGCCTTCCCTCATCTCTTGCGCAGTTACGCGCACTTTATTACAACAGTGCGCTCGTGGCGCACATTCTTGCATTATCTTTGAGAATTCCACGCGTTGAATACTCACTTATTGGATCATAATGCTTGAGTTTCAACGGATACAAAATTGAATATCACAGATTTATTGTAAGAGCTTATTTTTACCGATGTGTTGGAGGTAGTGCAGTTTTTGGAGTATGGATTTCGCCTGTGATTTGTCTGTCAAATTTTAGCTTATCTGTAATTGAGACTGTCATATGCTCATAAGAACGTATTACCCGGCTTTATGAGCAGAATGTGAGCACCGCGCGTATTGGGGTATCTGGAAAAGCCCTACGATTTC
>RCNE010002172.1_pt1 | contig 10568 bp, 8 predicted proteins | sample 2041361 | NCBI WGS metagenome assembly RCNE01 (sample SAMN09708229, study PRJNA481090) | Marine sediment metagenome, whole genome shotgun sequencing project.
TAAAAAATCCAATAATAGCGGTTACAATAAAAGACCAAACTACAAACGGTTTATAAAATGCAAGTATAGCTAGGAGTCTCTGCATATTATTAGTGTAACGTTTGTTTTAGGTATTTTATTTTTAAATGTTGATATGTCCTTATAAGTGAAGTTTCAAAATCCATAAAAAATTGTACTTTTGAAATTCAATTTTTGAAGAGAGATGTTAGAGAAAATACAGATTGTAAAGCAACGTTTTGATGAGATTAACGATCTTATCATTCAGCCAGATATTATAAAAGATCAGAAGCGTTACGCTGCACTGATGAAAGAATATAAGGATCTCAAACTAATTGTAGATAAAGGTGAGGTTTATAAAGAAGCAGTAGATAATAGTAATGAAGCAGAAGAGATTATTTCTGATGGCTCTGATGCCGAAATGGTAGAAATGGCAAAAATGCAACTCGATGAAGCTAAAGAAACTATTAATAAGCTAGAAGACGATATTCGCTTTATGCTGATACCTAAAGATCCGGACGATGCTAAAAACGTAGTCGTTGAGGTGCGTGCAGGAACAGGTGGAGACGAAGCTAGTATTTTTGCTGGTGATTTATATAGAATGTATTCTAAATACTGTAGCGATAAAGGTTGGAAAGTTGATGTCGTAAGCACTAGTCACGGAACTTCAGGTGGTTTTAAAGAAATTATTTTTGAAGTTTCTGGTGAAGATGTTTACGGGACATTAAAGTTTGAAGCTGGTGTGCATCGTGTGCAACGTGTACCACAAACAGAAACTCAAGGTCGTGTGCATACAAGTGCTGCAACGGTTATGGTTTTGCCAGAAGCAGAAGAATTTGATTATGAGTTAGATATGACAGAGGTTCGTATAGAACGGACGACTTCAACAGGTCCTGGAGGACAATCAGTTAACACAACCTACTCGGCAATTAAATTACATCACGAACCTACTGGAATGATTGTAAGTTGCCAAGACCAGAAATCTTCTCATAAAAATTTAGAGAAAGCTCTAAAGGTTTTGCGTTCTCGTTTATACGATTTAGAGTTAGCGAAACAACAAGCTGCAGATTCTGCTAAACGTAAAAGTATGGTAAGTTCTGGTGATAGAAGTGCTAAGATTAGAACATATAACTATTCGCAAGGACGCGTAACAGATCACAGAATAGGTTTAACCCTATACGATTTATCAAATATCATTAATGGTGATATTCAAAAAATAGTAGACGAATTAATGTTAGCAGAGAACACTGAGTTGTTGAAAGCTAATGATGATGAAATTTAAATTTGAGCCTCTTTTTGAGGCTTTTTTTATACGATGACAACAAACCAACTAGTTAACCAAATCCGAAAAAAGCAATCCTTCCTATGCATAGGACTAGACGTAGATTTAGATAAAATTCCAAAGCATTTACTAAAAGACGAAGATCCAATCTTCGCTTTCAATAAAGCGATTATTGACGCCACACATCATCTTTGTGTAGCTTACAAACCAAACACAGCTTTCTACGAAGCATACGGAATTAAAGGGTGGCAAGCTTTAGAGAAAACGATTATCTATCTCAATAAAAACTATCCAGAGGTTTATACCATTGCAGATGCAAAACGTGGTGATATTGGCAATACAAGTACTATGTATGCTAAAGCTTTTTTCGAGGATTTAGGATTTGATAGTGTAACCGTTGCACCTTATATGGGAAAAGATTCGGTTGAACCATTTTTGGCATTTGAAGATAAACATACTATTCTTTTAGCATTAACTTCTAACCAAGGAGCTTTTGATTTTCAAACAAAAACTGTAGATGGAATCGAGTTGTATAAACATGTTTTGGAAACTTCTAAATCTTGGAAAAATTCAGAAAACTTAATGTATGTGGTTGGAGCTACCAAAGCTGAATTTTTAGTTGATATTCGGAAAATCATTCCAAATAGTTTCCTTTTAGTTCCTGGTGTTGGTGCACAAGGAGGAAATCTTCAAGATGTTTGTAAATATGGCATGAATGAAACCGTTGGTTTGCTAATAAATTCATCTCGAGGAATTATTTATGCTTCTCAAAATGAAGATTTTGCAAAAGCTGCTGCTGAAAAAGCTCATGCTTTACAATTACAGATGGCTGAAGAATTGAAAGTCATTCCGAGAAATGATAATGACGCATTAATCTAATCAATTAACAATAATTACACAGATTGCGTCGCACAACCTGTGCTGATCGTAGTCGAAGTATTAGCAATGACTTATAAAGACCAGCTTAATCGTAATCTTCAATTTAATAAGGTCCCTAAACGGATTGTATCACTAGTCCCATCTCAAACCGAATTATTAGTCGATTTAGGTTTAGAAGCTTCAGTCGTTGGTGTTACTAAGTTTTGTGTTCACCCGAAGCATCTTAGACTTTCAAAAGCGGTTATTGGTGGCACAAAGCAAATTAATCTTGAAAAAATAAAAGCACTTCGACCAGATATTATTCTCTGTAATAAAGAGGAAAACACCAAAGCCATTATCGAAAGTTTAGGTGATATAGCTCCAATTCATATCAGTGATATTTATAATCTTGAAGATTGTTATGAACTCATCAAAATGTATGGAGAGCTCTTTAAAGTTGAAAGCGAAGCTTCAAGTATTATTACTAACATTCAAAATCAACGAGAAGTATTTCAAAATAACATAAAGACCTTTCCACAGCTTAAGGTTGCTTATTTTATCTGGAAAAATCCATGGATGGTCGCCGCTTCAGATACATTTATTGATGTTATGATTAATGAGGCTGGTTTTCAGAATGTTTTTAAAGCCGATAAGCGTTATCCTGAAATCGACTTAAATAATTCGAAACTAAAAAACGTAGATGTTATTTTTCTTTCAAGTGAACCCTTTCCTTTCAAGGAAGCACACGTTTTAGAATTAAAATCACAGTTTCCAGATAAGACGATTAAAATTGTAGATGGCGAGTTGTTTTCTTGGTATGGCAGTCGTTTGCAGAAGTCGTATGGTTATTTTGAAACACTGAATCTATCTCATCATTAAGCATGAAAAAGTCGATACCTAACTAAAATACCGACTTTCTAACTTGCTAATAATCTACTCAAAGACTTGACTAACTCATCCTTTGCATTGCAAAGGTGCCAATTTTATGTCGATTGAATGTTATGCTAATATTAGCTTATAATTAAATATGGTTGAATAATTGTTATTGCAAGAAATTGAAATAAATTAATAAGCCAGTAATTGAGTGTCACCAATAACAAATTTTAATTTGTTGATTTTGTGTAGAACTTTAGTAGCTTTATACTCAGAAAAATCACTTAGCGCATGGTCTGTTTGTCTTAGATTATAAGCGTCTTCAATAAGGCGTAAATACTGTTGTTTAAGCCTCGACTTTTTTAGAAATAGTCGTTCAGAATTATGCACAATAGAGGGTTGTTAATATAATAGTGTTAAGTTAGTAAATATTTACATAAAATTTTAGTAATTATGTATTTTTTTTACTAAAAAACTAAATATATAGTCCTAGTCTTGAAGTGCAAATACCTTCTTCAGTAAATCTGTATTACGAGAAGATACTTTAGTTCTAATTTCTTTTTCTTCAACGGCAATCATTGTATATACACCTTTTAGGGCTTCATTGGTAACGTAATCCGTTAGATCTGGATTGACATTATTTGTCAATGGTATGCTATTATACTTGGTGATTAGATTCGTCCAGATTTGATCTGCTCCAACCTTACTAAATGAATTATCAATAACAGGTTTAAACTTATTATATAATTCGGTTTTTGTTTTTGTAGTTAAATAGCCTGTTGCGGCATTATCCTCGCCGAGAAGAATGTTTTTTGCATCGTCGAAAGTGATCTCCTTTACGGCATTTATAAAAATAGGTGTCGCCTCTTTTACTGCATCTTCTGCTGCTCTGTTGAGTACTTTTAATCCGTCGTCAGCTAAACTGCCTAATCCAATTTTGCGAAGGGCATTATCTACTTTTTGTAATTCTTCAGGTAATAAAATTTTAACTAGGTCATTTTTAAAAAAACCATCTTTCTGAGTTAGCTTGGAAACTTGTTTGTCTATACCCATATCTAAAGCTTGCCTAAGACCAGAAGCTATATCTGTATTACTAAGGATACTATCAGATTGAGGTAATGAATCTACAACTTGCTGTAATTCTGCACAGGCTGTTAAGTTGCAAATAATAAGTAGGACAAAAATTCTTTTAATCATGGGTTTTGGTTTTAAATATTTGGCAAAGATAATTTATACAATTGAACCCACTTCAAATATTATACCTAATATGGGTTCGGATAAAAAATTTGATATTGTTTAGGTTTGAGTGATAACAATTTTGAGCTTTAGAACACGTTAGTTGCGAGACAATGCGGATAAATTGTTATTTTTAGCACAATATTTGATTACCCATTAGTAAATTATATAATCTAGTTATGAATTGTTTTATAAACAAACGCTTTTCATTAGTTATAATTTGCATCCTAATAGCAACTTATTCCTCTGGCCAAATTAAGGTTTCAGAATTTTTACAAGAATCTAAAATTGCCTCATCAGAAAGTAATAAACTTTTTTTTGTTGATTTTTGGGCGACGTGGTGTGGTCCATGTATCACGGCAAAAGAGCACTTAGGGGTTTTGCAAAAGCAATTTCCAAATGACCTATATATTGTATCTCTAACCAAGGAAAATCCATTAATTGTTGAGCGATTTTTAAAGAAGAAACCATCAGGATTAGCTGTTGCTATAGATTATTATGGAGAAACGTTTAGGGACTACAATGTGAAAGTTTTACCAGAAGGGGTATTATTTAATGCAAAAGGAAAAGTGCTTTGGCAAGGTGGCGCACCAGATTTAAAGAAAGAAATAGTCTCTCGATTTTTGAGACAGCAAACGGCTAAGGCATCTGTCGCATCTTTTTTTAGTGTCATAGCGATAGAGGAAGAACGTATTGCTGAATATATACCAACTGAAGCATTAGAAATTAAGCCGCTTACCCAAAATATTGAAACATTAGAGGTTGTTGATAACGACAACTATTTAAAACTTACAGGTTCTTTAAAATCTATTGTTGGTTATCTCGCAAGAATTTATAAAAATCAAATTGTATTGGACGAAAGTTTAGATACTAATTACGAAGTTTATTTTAAAAAGCCTTTTAATGCTAATGAAAATCTGGCATTTAAATTGATTACAGAAATGAATCTTGGAATAGAGCGACAAGAAGGAGAAGGAGAAGGTATAAGATTTGTAGTTGAAACACCAAGGTTTTGGGATACCAATCAAATAGATTGGGGTAAAAATAATGCTAAATATTTAGTTGGTGATTCACAAATTAAAGCGGATAACGTATCACTCAAAGATATGGCCTACGAACTCGCTTATATTCTAGATATGCCAGTTATAGTACCAGAAGAAAGTGAGATTAGTTTAAGCCTACACGATTGGGATTTTCATTATAAGTTCTTTCAACTGATGCAGTCTGATCTCGAAGATAATTATGGGATAAAAGCTGAGAAGAAAGTTGTCTCCTTTCCTATATACCACATACAAAAAAAAGCTCCTTAAAGGAGCTTTTTTCATTTTGTATCAGAATATTATTAGTTATTAATAACTCTAAATTCTGTACGTCTGTTTCTCTGGTGTTGTGTTTCTGAACAATCAACTCCATTAGAACATCTGTTAGTTAAGCGAGACTCTCCAAAACCTCTAGACGTTAAACGGCTTCTTGAAACACCCTTAGATACTAAGTAGTTTACAACAGAATTAGCACGTTGTTGTGATAAAGACTTGTTAAAGTCATCATTACCTCTAGAATCTGTATGAGACATAATTTCAACACTTACTGCAGAACCAGTTAATATTGGTAATAAAGTGTCATCAATAATTTTCTTAGAAGCAGGAGTTAATCTTGCGCTACCTAATTGATAAAAAACAGGTAATACGTTTGGATCTAGTAAAGCACAGTCAACTTCTTCCCAAGTTGTAATACCACCTTTTTTATCTAATACAGTTCTAGTCACTGTTTGGTATTGTGCAGGAATTGCGTTCGATGTTGTTGAAGCAGGAGTCTCAATGACTCTTCTTTTAATAGTAGCGTACTCAGCAGGAATATCAATTTGATCCATTCTTGCAGGAGTCTTAATCACTCGTTTTTTGTACGTCGTATTTTGCTCCGGTACAGGCAATGTATTCGTGTTTGCATCTGTAGATAAAGTTGTATAACCTACGTCTCTAGATTGCGCAGGATATTCAACAAAACATGCAGCGACACAATCATCTTTATTTACAGAAGGACAATCTTCTAATATCTTATATTCCCATCCTGAAGTTTTAGGATAGATTTCGAAATTTCTAGAATCTTTACCAAAGGTAGCAGGAACAACTTTTAAGTCTGTACGCCCCTCTTGCTTAGTGTAAGGTACTTGAATAGTTTCGTAAGTAGCTGGTACATAAACAAACTTCTTAGCAGCTTCTTTAATTAACACGCTTTCTTCAACAGTCTTGTAAGTCGCAGGAACAACTTTCAAAGTTGTGTATGCTGGATACGTTTGAATTGTTTCTTCAACATCCTTAAAAGTATCTTTTGTGATACATTTTACGTAACATTTTCCAGGTTCAGGATTTGTTGGCAGGCCTTGTGCTTGAGAAAATCCAATCCCAGCGATAAAGCAGACTAATAATAATAGTTGTTGTTTCATAATAATGAATAAATTAGTTAATGGTTATAGCGATACAAGAAATTTGTCTTGTAACTATACTTAGGAAACAAATATTTTGAAAAAGTCACTTTAATAAAAAAATGGACACTAGGAAGAAATAAGATGTAGTTGATAATACATATCAAATATTATGCATTAATTAGGAAGGCTTAAAATTAAACGGATGTAATATTCTGTGCGTAAATATGATCTAATTCATTAAGAAAATACAACAGTCTTATTCTTGTAAACCATGACCTTTCTATTGGCATGTAGTTTTATCGCATTGGATAAGACAATTTTTTCTAAATCTCGTCCTTTGGCAATTAAATCAGTAATAGAATAAGAATGAGATATATGTGCAACATCCTGCTCAATAATCGGTCCTGCATCAAGTTCTTCAGTGATATAATGACTTGTAGCTCCGATAATTTTGACACCTCTTTTGTATGCTGAATGGTAAGGTTTTGCACCGACAAAAGCTGGTAAGAATGAATGATGTATGTTAATGATTTTATTCGGGTATTTATCTATAAGCGTTCCGGAAACGATTTGCATATATCTTGCGAGTACTATAAAATCTATTTGATGTGATTCTAGTAAATCTAATTGCTTTTGTTCTGCTTCATGTTTTGTAGTCTTCGTAACAGGAACATGATAAAAGGGAATGTTAAAGTTATCTGCAATAGGTTTTAAATCGAGATGATTACTCAATATAAAAGGAATCTCAAGGAATAATTCACCAGAATTATAGCGCCCTAAAATGTCATATAAACAATGATCGTATTTCGAAACAAATAAGGCCATTCTTGGTTTCCTGCCTGCAGAGTACATGCGCCATTTAAGTTCAAATTTATCAGCTAAAGTATTTTTGAATAAAATTTTAAAGTTTTCAATAGCAAACGCATCAGACTCAAACTCACATTCAAGACGCATAAAAAATATATTCTGTTCTCTATCTACATGCTGATCTATATACACAATATTACCAGCATTGTTCGCCATAAAATTGGTGACAGAAGCGATAATATTAGGTCGATCTTTACAGTGAATTAATAACGTAATTTTATTCATAAAAAGGCACTTAAATGAATTGCTAAAATTAATCAAAATACCATGCTGTGTTAACTTCTCTTGAGTTTTAGATAATTAATGATTATTGCTATATTTTTTTGAATATTCCTTAAATTTGTTACTCAATTAAGCTATAATTTTACGAATGGAACAAGTTGCACCTTATAAGCCAAAATATAAAGTACGAATAGTAACAGCTGCATCACTCTTTGATGGGCATGATGCTGCTATTAATATTATGCGTCGTATTATACAATCGACTGGAGTAGAAGTAATTCACTTGGGTCATGATAGAAGCGTGGAGGAAGTCGTAAATACGGCTATCCAAGAAGATGCAAATGCAATAGCATTGACGTCTTATCAAGGTGGCCACAATGAGTACTTTAAGTACATGTATGATCTTCTTAAAGAAAAAGGTGCTGAACATATAAAAATCTTCGGTGGAGGTGGAGGCGTTATTCTTCCTGAAGAGATTAAGGATTTAATGGATTATGGTATTACTCGAATCTATTCGCCTGACGATGGTCGCGCGCTTGGACTTCAGGGTATGATTAATGATTTGGTGCAACAATCAGATTATGCAATAGGTGATGTTCTAAATGGTGAGGTTAAATTATTACATAAAAAAAATTCTAAAGCAATCGCTAGAGTTATATCTGCGGCAGAGAATTTTCCTGAAGTCGCTAAAGAGGCATTAGAAGCTATACATAATAAAAACAAAACCTCAACAACTCCAGTTCTCGGAATTACAGGAACAGGTGGTTCGGGTAAATCATCATTGGTAGATGAATTGGTGAGACGTTTTCTTATTGATTTTCCTGAAAAGACTATTGGTTTAATTTCTGTAGATCCATCAAAACGTAAAACAGGTGGAGCCTTATTAGGCGATAGAATTCGTATGAATGCGATTAACTCACCTCGGGTTTATATGCGCAGTTTGGCAACACGTCAATCTAATTTGGCATTGTCTAAATATGTAAACGAAGCCATCGAAGTTTTAAAAGCTGCTGAGTACGATTTAATAATTCTTGAAACTTCAGGTATTGGTCAATCCGATACTGAAATAATGGAACACAGTGATGTGGCATTATATGTAATGACACCAGAATTTGGTGCTGCGACGCAGCTTGAGAAAATCGACATGTTAGATTTTGCTGATTTGGTAGCCATAAATAAATTTGATAAACGTGGCTCTTTAGATGCTTTACGCGATGTGAAGAAACAGTACATGCGTAATAATAATTTGTGGCATATACATCAAGATGAATTACCAGTTTATGGCACAATAGCCTCTCAATTTAATGATCCAGGTATGAATACGCTTTATAAAGCGATAATGGATAAATTAGTTGAAAAGGTAGATGCAGACTTAAAATCTACGTTTCACATTTCAGATGAAATGAGCGAAAAGATTTTTGTTATTCCACCTGCTCGAACTCGTTATTTGTCTGAGATTGCAGAGAGCAATCGTGCTTATGATAAAAAAGCGAATGAACAAGTTGAGGTGGCGCAGAGACTATATGGAATATATAAGACTCTAGAATCTGTGCTTAACGTCAATGCGAGTCTACCTGTTCGGCAGACAGTTGAAACGAAACAATCTCTTCTTGATAAGCATGGATTAAACAGTGATGAGATTCTGAAGTATACTTCTACTACCCTCAGTACAGGAGTTCAGAATGACAACGAAGATTTTATTAAGTTACTTATAGCAGAATTCGATCGTGTAAAATTAAATCTCGATCCTTACAACTGGGAGGTCATTACAGGTTGGGATGAAAAAGTAAATAAATATAAAAACCCTATTTATTCTTTTAAAGTAAGAGATAAAGAAATAAAAATTGAAACACATACAGAGTCCCTATCGCATTCACAAATACCTAAAGTAGCTTTACCGAAGTATCAAGCTTGGGGAGATATTTTAAGATGGTGCTTGCAAGAAAATGTGCCAGGAGAATTTCCATATACTTCAGGACTATATCCTTTTAAAAGAACTGGAGAAGATCCAGCACGAATGTTTGCAGGAGAAGGTGGACCAGAACGTACAAATAAAAGATTCCATTACGTCAGTATGGGATTGCCAGCAAAACGCTTATCGACAGCTTTTGATAGTGTAACGCTTTATGGAAATGACCCAGATTTGCGTCCAGATATTTACGGTAAAATCGGTAATGCAGGGGTGTCTATTTGTTGTTTAGATGATGCTAAGAAACTCTACTCTGGGTTTGATTTAGCAAACGTCATGACGTCAGTGAGTATGACCATTAATGGTCCTGCACCCATGTTGTTGGGCTTTTTTATGAATGCTGCTATAGATCAGCAATGTGAAATCTACATTAAAGAAAATGGTTTAGAAAAAGAGATTGAAGCCAAGATTGCTAAACTTTATAAAGGCAAAGAGCGACCAACCTACAACGGTGATTTACCAGAAGGTAATAATGGCTTAGGTTTAATGCTATTAGGAGTAACCGGAGATCTCATATTACCAACGGCTATTTATTTAGATATTAAGACCAAGACCATTGCTCAAGTTAGAGGAACAGTACAAGCTGATATTTTAAAAGAAGATCAAGCACAAAATACCTGTATTTTTTCTACAGAATTTGCATTGCGTTTAATGGGAGATGTACAAGAGTATTTTATAGATAATAACGTTCGTAATTTTTATTCTGTTTCTATCTCAGGATATCATATTGCTGAAGCAGGTGCGAATCCAATTACCCAATTAGCATTAACGTTATCAAACGGATTTACTTATGTAGAATATTACTTAAGTAGAGGTATGGATATTAATAAGTTTGGACC
>RCNE010002173.1_pt1 | contig 10554 bp, 10 predicted proteins | sample 2041361 | NCBI WGS metagenome assembly RCNE01 (sample SAMN09708229, study PRJNA481090) | Marine sediment metagenome, whole genome shotgun sequencing project.
GATCTCTGACTCTGGTCCGGGGTCGTCCCGGTCCGCTGGGCATTCCAGGTTGTTCTGCTGCCACCGGCCGCCCGTCGCCGTGGCATCGCTTCGTCTTCCTCCCGCTCCCGCACGGACACGGGTCGTTTCGACCGGCAGCCTGGACGGCGCTCTCGAACGCTTCATCTCTGGCTTTCATGACCGGCATCACTGCATCTGCCTCACGGCCACCCTTGATCGCCTCGGCCATGATGCGGATCGGTTCGTCGACATGGTGGAAGAAGTCCTTGAATCCGGCACAGAGGTAGTTCAGACCGGGGTCGCCGTCTGGCGTCTCGATGAACCGGTTCTTCGGGCACTCCCCATGGCAGGCGAACCGCACGTCGCAATCGAGACAGAACTGCGGTAGCGAATCGCGCTTGTCCATTCCGAACGTGTGCTGGCGCTTTGAGGCGACGAGATCCCCCATATCCACATCATTGATATTGCCGATGAGGTGTTCCGGCTCCACGAAGTGGTCGCACGCGTACAGGTCCCCGTTGTGCTCCAGAGCGACGCCCAGTCCACATGTCTCGTTGAAGACGCACATGCCGGAAGATCCCAGCCCCATCCAGTTGCGCACGGCCGCCTCGAATGTCTGTACGAAGATGGTGCCGACATCGTTGCGAACCCATTCGTCGAAGATGATCGAGAGGAACTTCCCGAACTGCTCCCCACCAACCGATCGATCGGAAGCGATCATGCCATTGAGGTATGCCGGGTTACCGTGTTCGTCCACCCGTTCGACGACGGGAATGAACTGCATCCACGTCGTGCCGACCTCGTCGCGCAGAAAGCGGTAGACCTCAAGCGGGAAGTCGCCGTTGACGGCGTTCACCGTCGTTAGCACGTTGTATTCGACTTCGTGCTTCTGGAGCAGCCGCAGGCCGCGCATGACCTTGTCGAAGGTGCCTTCGCCTCGTTTCGTGACCCGGTGAACGTCATGGAGCGGCTGGGGACCGTCGATGCTGATGCCGACGAGGAAGTCGTGCTCCTTGAGGAACTCGCACCACTCGTCGGTGAGCAACGTCCCGTTCGTCTGAATGGTGTTCTCGAAGGTCATCCCCGGCTTGCGATACCGATCCTGGATCTCGATCGCACGCCGGTAGAAGTCGAGGCCCATCAGGGTCGGTTCTCCGCCTTGCCAGGCGATCGTGACGACCGGGGATGAGTGAGCTTCGATCAGCTGCCTGATGTACTGATCGAGCACCTCGTCGGACATGTGGAACCTGCTCCCCTCGTACAACTCCTCCTTGTCGAGGAAGAAGCAATACGAACAGCCGAGATTGCAGATCGCACCGGTGGGTTTGGCGAGTACGTGGAACGCCTGAGGAGACCATGCACGCTCGAGCGGATCAGCGCCAGTGCTACCACTCTGAACGGAGGGCCACGGGAGTTCGCGTGTCGATTGTGTGCTCAATGACCCGCCTTACGGATCAGCCACACGGTCGCGGCGAGAAGAACGACTGCGATCGGCACAACGAGATCAGACCAGACCGTCATCGGATTCTTGAGGACTCCTTTGAGGAAGAGCACGGCGAGCAAGACGGCGACGACCTCGATGAGTTTCACCTTGAGGTCGGTGACGCTGGTGACGTTGAGCCAATCTGGAGCATGCAATTTGGTGCGCTGCTCCTCCCAAGCGGCCGTGTCTGCCACGACCCAGAGGCTGTAGACGCCGTATGCGAATACCAGAAGCACCAGGCCGAGCAAGAACTGATCGAGTGATGAGACGATCTCGACGGTGGAGGCAAGAGCGGCATCACTGCTGAACGCCTTGTCCTCGTGGCCACCGAAATAGGTCACGACGGCATCGATGGTGGTCACTGCCCCGATCACGAACATGAGCACGGCGCCGACGGCGCCAAAAACAACGGCTATCACGCTCAGGTATCGAGTGCGGAAGATGGTTTCCATTGTGTGCCTCCGACGGGGCTCAATCGCGGTGCCCTACCAAGGAGCGTATCTGAAGCTCCATCGGGAATCCACGGGCAACTCTATGGGTATCGGTACCTGGTCGAACTGCCAGGTCGCACGTTCGGAGGGGCGGTCACTCATCCTCATCCTCAGGATCCAAATCGGCGCCCAATTCGAACAACTCGCTCTGCACATGGATATCGTCAATATCGACAACCGCTCTCTCGGTCGGCAGGCCGAACCACCCCATGCCCGAGTTGAGCGTGTAGGCGGTGAGGACGGCAATCCCGGCCGGAACCGTCTCGACCGCTCCGATACCGACGGTGAGAGCGGCGAGAAAGATCATGCTGAACGGTGCGCCAATCGACACGCCGGGAACGGCGACCAGCATCGTCGAGAACGCGAGAGCGATCGGGATGTCGGGGAACATGGCGTGCACGGCGAGACCCGCGGTGCCGCCGATGAAGAGTGTGGGCATCACGGGGCCCCCGATGAACCCGGTGGTGAGGCTGATTGCGACGGCAAAGATCTTCGCCAGCACAACGGCGACGAGGAGCAGGGCTCCCAAGGTTTCAGCATTTTCGATCGCCACGGCCATCTGGATCTTGCCCGAGGCGATCGTCAGAGGGAAGACCACTGCGATGACGCCAAGAGACAGACCGCCGACCGTCGCACGAATGACCTGACTGTTCGTGAGTGGTAGGACCCACCGTCGGATCGTGTACACCGTCATGCCGAGCAACCACGACAATGCGGCGGCAACCACTCCAAGAACGATCGCTAGCCCGAAGTGCCAGACCCGGACATCGAACCCGGGCAGTGCGAATACTCCTAGGAACGTGTCGCCGACGATGCTGAAAAAGACGACGAAGCCGAAGATCGAGGCGGTAAGACTCGGAAGGAGAACACGGTACAGGGCGCGCTTCTCCGGCCAACGCAATTCTGTCGTGAAGAGGGTTGCCAGCACGGGCGCGGTGAGCAGCCCGCCAAGCGACGCGCTGATGCCGCTCAGCGTGTTGACTTCCTTCTCTCGGTCAGAAAGGCCGCGAATCGACGAATACCAGTCTCCGATCGTCGCCCCCGAGCGTACGCCACCGTCGAATGGTCCAAGGCTCGCCCCACCGATAAGGGAGACAATCGAGATTGCGATCGCCGGAAGAGCGGTGCTGCGGTCGACGCTGGAATCTTGCATGATCGTCAACGACCCGTTGAGGTCGTCCACAGGGAGGAGGGAGCGCATGATCCCGACGATGAGGCCCGCGATGCCGAGGATGGCCAGCCACCACCAATCCCCACCGAGCCAGCTGTAGTCGATGTCTTCCGGCCAGACGAGATCAGTACCGAAGCGAACGATCTGGGTGAACGCCATCGTTGCGAGACCGGCGAGCGTACCGATGACGACCGCCCGTCCCATCCGGAACCAGAAATTTCGATCTCTGGCGAAGAAGTCGATCACCTGACGCCTAACTGTGGCCCAACGTTCCATCGAATGTACCGAAGTTCGATGCCGAATGCTACGAACCAGGTTGATAGTTGACTGCCTGGTTGATCTGCCAGGCGCTGTCGACGAAGGTCATCGCTCGACTCGTCGGGGCTAGCCTTCGCTCCCGGAACCGGACGATTCTTGACAGGAGATGGTGCGTTGGCCTACTTCACCACGTCGATAGCGGTGGTGTCCGGGCTGTGCCTCGCCTTCGGGATCCTCTATCTCTTCATAAGTGTGCGTCGTCCCATGCACCGGTCGATCCCCCTGCTCTTCGCTCTCTTCTCTCTCGCGTACGCAGGAGCAATCATCACGGCGCGTACGTCGTATCTTGCCGACACACTCGAGAGTTTCGCCGCGGCCAGCCGCGCGAGCACCGTCTTCGCAGCGATTGGGTTCTCGCTTCTCACGTGGTTCGTCGCCGAGTACACCGGAGTCCGACCGCGCGTGCTGCTGGGGGCCATCACCGGTGTGTTCGCCATCGTCGGGTTCGCCGCTGTCCTCTTCCCTGATCTCGTTGTCGATGTCTCGGGCGGGGTGGACCTGATTGTCTTCCCGTGGGGCGAGACCGTGTCCATGGCCCAGGAAGGGACGGCGGCTCTGCTTCCGCTGTTCATCGTTGGCGTGCTCACGATGATCGGCTACATCGTCGTAGCGGACATTCGGATGTTTCGCACGGGCGATCGTGGCGAAGCGACAGTCCTCGCTGTCGGGATCGGTTGGTTCATCCTCACGATGGTCGAGGAGATACTGGTTCTGGCCGGTGTCTTCGATGCCGTGGTCCTGTCCGACCTCGGCTTCCTCGGCTTCGTGCTGGCGATGGGCCTCCAGATGGTCAACAGTGCCATAGGAACCGAGGCGGAGTTGCTCGACTACCAACGCAACCTGACGGCGATGGTCCGGGAACGGTCCGTTCAGCTCGAAGATGCACAGGCACAGTTGCTTGCCCAGGCCGAGGAACAGGCCACGGCGACCGAACGGAGTCGGATGGCCCGTGAACTGCACGATGTCATCACCCAGCTGTTGTTCTCGATCAACCTGGTGGCGGGAAGCCTCCCACAGCTCTGGCGCCGCGACCCCGAGATGGCAGAACGCAGCACCGCCGAGCTCCAGCGGTTCACCCGGGGTGCGCTCGCTGAGATGCGAACGCTCCTGCGCGAATTGCGCCCACACACCATCACCGAAACGGATCTCGCGATGCTGATCACCCACCTCAGCGATGGCTTGGCGGCACGCCACGACATCCCGGCGACGGTGCACACCGAGATGACCGGTTCGCTACCCGGCGATGTACATCTCACCATCTATCGGATCGCTCAAGAGACGCTCGCCAACGTGGCCAAGCACGCGAACGCCAGCAGCCTCGCGGTGGATTTGACCGGAACCGAATCGCGAGTCAACCTCTCCGTCGTCGACGATGGCTACGGCTTCGACACCGTCGACATACCCTCAGGGAGCATGGGATTGGACATCATGAGAGAACGGGCCGAGGAGATCGGCGCCGAGTTGCTCATCTCCAGCGAACCGGACATCGGCACCACAGTGGAGCTCAGCTGGCGCGCCCAGGCGATCGTTGAGCAGACGTGACAGGCCAGTCCCGGATCCGCGTACTCGTCGTCGACGATCACAAGGTTGTTCGCATGGGTCTCCGCACGTTCATCAGCGTCCACGATGACCTGGAACTCGTCGGGGAGGCCGGCAATGGAGAGGAAGCGATCGAACAGTGCGCCGCTCTTCTCCCCGACGTCGTGCTCATGGACATGAAGATGCCGATCATGGACGGCCCCACAGCCATCGGGCACATTCGTGCCCAATTCCCAAAGGTGAGCATCGTTGCCCTGACGAGCTTCACCGATGAGGCATTCGCCCAGCGTGCACTCGAAGAGGGCGCGATCGGATACCTCTTCAAGGACGTCGATGAGCACGACTTGATATCGGCGATTCGACTCGCCAACCAGGGGCACGGCGTGGTCGCACCGGAGGCGGTGCAGGCACTCGTCGCCTCTGCAAACGTCGAGGACGACGCAACCGCTATCGGACTCACCGAACGAGAGCAGGCGACGCTCGACCTCGTGGCCCGAGGCCTGACCAACCCGCAGATCTCCGACCGGATGATGATCAGCATCTCGACGGTCAACTTCCACGTGCACAACGTTCTCGACAAATTGGGAGCGAAGACCAGAACCGAGGCAGTCGTGATCGCCGCCAGGGAAGGTCTGATCGAAGTCTGAGTCCGTGCGGCCGCCCCAGACCTGACAGTTCCACCAGGTTCGAAACCCACAGGCTGTCCCGTAGGCGACAGAGGCCATCGTCAGTACGTTGACTGACATGAGGCGAACCCCCCGTTCCCGCTCGACGCGGCGGACCGCATGACGCTCGATCCAACCGCGCCTCCTCGACTACGGGCGTTCGAATGGTGGATGCTGTCGATGTTCGCCCTCGGCATCTCGTACAGCGCATTCGTCTCACTGCTGATACCGCCGTATGTCTCCGATTCCGGAGGTGATGCCTCGACGGCCGGACTCGTGATGGCGATCATCGCCCTCGGCGCCCTCGGCGGACCACCGATCGGGGCATTCGCAGATCGCTACAGCGCTCACAGGATCGTGATGGTCGGCGGAATCGCCGGTATGGCGGTGTCATTCGCCGCGTATGCCCTGTCTGCTGACAACTCGGCTTTGTACGCCTTCGACGCGATCCTGATGGGTGTCTCCGTCGCTGCCGTCAGTGCTACCGCGCCGGTCTTCATCGTTGGTGCCAAGCTCGATCAGAAGACCGAAGCCAAACAGATGACGACCCTTCAACTGATGATGCCGGCCGGCCAACTCATCGGCGGCCTCATCCTTGCGGGCATCACGGGTTGGTCGTTCGCCAACCGGTTCTGGCTGGGCGCGGGAATCGTGGCCCTCTCGTTCGTCGTCGTTTGGTTCACGACCGCCGACGTGAGCCAGCGTCTCAAACATGCGATGGCCCAGGAGACGATGACCGCCCCAGACGGCGGTCGCAAGAAGATCGGTCTCAAACAGGTATTGATCTCAACGTTCGGGATCTACTTCGCGGTCCTTGTCTTCACGTCGATTGCCAACAACGGGGTCAATGCTCAGATCGCCAACATCATGCCGGAGGTCTACGGCATCGACGCCAAGACAACGTCGGTGTTGATCTCTCTGGCTGGCCTCCTCAATATCGTCCTCTACTTCCCTGCAGGCCGTTGGATGGCTCGCAAGGGACCGTTCCCACCGTTCATGGCAGGCGTTGTGGGCAGGATGATCGCCGGGCTCGGCATGGGTGCTGTTGGCCTGATGACGGACAACAAGGCCTTGCTCGGTGCTGCGTTCATGCAGCTGATGTACCAGGCCGCGCCATTCGTGCGCCTCTCCCAGCCAGGACTGGCAGTCCGCTTCGCCACATTCCCTGCGGGACAGGCGAATGGATGGGTCATCGCAGGAAGCGCTATCGGCAGCTTCGTTGGAAGTCTCCTTGGTGGATATCTCGCCGACGCATTCGGATACAACGCAGTCAACTGGATGGCGGCGGCGGCAGGTGCCGGCGCCGTTCTGATTCTCTTCATGTGGCTCCGCCCCGCCGAGAAGCGGATGAGGGACAGCGAGAGACCTTCACCCACCCCTGCCATGAGCGAATCGGAGAGGCGGCGGCCCCATGACTGACCATCTGATCGTTGCGCTCGTTGCGATCATCAGCGGAGGATTCGCGATCCCTGTCGGCTTCCTCCTTGATCTCCCTCCGATCGAGATCTACCTCGCGGCGGCCGCGGGAGCGCTCGTCGGAATGGCGGTCTTCGTCTTCGTCGGCGCCGGCCTGCGCGGCTGGATCGTCAATCGGCTGAACATCACCGAGGAGAAACTCGAAGGGGGCAAGCGCATGCTCGGGAAGTACGGGACGAAGGGCCTCGGTCTCATCGGACCCATCTTCCCGGGAGTCACTGTGAGCGCGCTCATCGGACTTGCCGCAGGGATCGACCGCAGGGAACTAGCCACCTGGATGGCCCTCGGAGTCGTACTCATGTACGGCATCTACACCGTCGGCCTCTTCGCAATTATCGAGATCGCAGGTATCTGACATGACCCAACCCGAACCATCCGGATCAGATTTCACCCCCACTGCCCCGCCGAAGCGATCGTCGAAAGACACCAAGCGATCGCTGATCGCCGTAGGCGTGGCCCTCGTCATCGCGATCTTCATCTTCGGGTTCGTCCTTCCCCAGGTGATCGACTACGAGACGGTGTTCACGGTGCTCCGCGATCTCACCGCGCAGGACTACTTGATCATCATCGCGGCAGGCCTATTCCTGTACGTACCTGAGGGTGCCCTCTACGCGTCTCTCATGCCGGGTATGGGGCAACGCCGGGGCATGTCTGCCTGGGTCGGCTCGACCGCCGTCAGCACCACGATTCCCGGTGCCGACCTCGTTGTCCGCTACGGCATGTACCGGTCTTGGGGGTTCGGCGTCGAGCGCACCATGCTCGGGATCGTGCTCAGTGGCCTCTTTGACAACATCGTCAAGTTCAGCCTGCCTTCGATTGCCGTCATCGCATTCCTCGTTCTCGGTGTCGGAGACCTTGGTGACTTCGTTTGGATCGCGATCATCGCCCTGGCCGTGCTCATCGTCATGGCCGTCGTGCTCATCGGCATGGTGAGGTCTGAGGCGTTCACACAGTGGTTGGCCGAGAAGACCGAGTCAATCGCGAACTGGGGCCTCGGGAAGATCAAGCGCGACCCCGTTGATGGGCTCTCCGACCGCGTCGTCGGGTTCCGAGACCTCGCCATCGGCATCGTCAAGGAGAGTGGTGTTCGCGCCCTGTTCTTCTCCGCCACCGGCAAGCTGTGGGCCTTCGTCATGCTGACACTGTCCCTGCGAATCGTCGGCCTCACCCCGGAGATCCTCTCGCTCGGTCAGATCTTCATCGTGTGGGTCATCGTGCTCATGATCACCGCAATTCCGATCACTCCCGGTGGGATCGGCATCGCTGCGATGGCATACATCTTCTTCTTCTCCCAGGCCATCGGAAGCGAGTACGCCGACGTCATCGCTGCGGGTGTCGTCCTCTTCCGCCTCGCACAGTGGTTCATGCCCATCCCAATTGGCTGGGTCAGCGTCGGGCTTTGGCGCCGGCAGATCACCAAGGGCCATCTCCCCGATCCGTTCGCCCTGCCCTCGGCTCAGGGGCGTGATGTTCCATGACCGTTCCGAAGTGGAATCACGATGGCCATGTCGACGATCCCCCAACGCTGTACGTCGTCGTCGCCACCCACACGCGAGAGGTGAAGACAGCTCTGTTCCTTGGTCTCAAAGTGATGCCGAGGATCACGATCGTGGCCACGGCAACATCGACCGCAGAGTTGGCCAGCTACTGCCACGCCTTCCGCCCAGACTTGGCCATCGTCGAGAGCGGTTTGCCGGGCCAGCCGTTGAGCGAGGTGCTGACGGAATTGAAGACGTCGAACCCCAACTCGCGCTTCCTCTTCATCGCTGACCAAGCCCAACCGACGGCGGATTCGAAGCTGCCCGAGATCGAAGTCTTCAACGACCTCGACCAACTGATCGCCACGTTGCCCGAGCAAGGAGCCGACGCACCATGACCGACGCCGACCACGATCCCGCCGAGGCGGTCCTGCCGCCGCCCGAGAACACGCCTGAAGAGGACGCCAAACTGAGCAAGAAGAAGGCCATTCGGGAGTTCGCCCTCGTCGGCATTGTCCTCTTCCTGATCTTCGTTGTCTTCCTCCCCAACTTCATCGACTACGGGCAGGTCGTCGACTCGATCATGCAACTGACGATCGGCGAGGTCGTCCTGCTCACACTGTTCGGGATTGCATTCATGTGGTTCAGCGCCGGTGTGTACAACACCCTGATTCCTGGTCTCGGCTGGTGGGAAGGCTGGAAGGCCTGGGCAGCGTCGAACTCGGTTGCATTCGTTGCTCCTCCGGGTGCGGATCTGGCGATCCGATTCGGGATGTACCGGACGGCGGGGATCAGTGGAGAAGCTGCCGGCTCGGGGATCATCTTGAGCTGGTTCTTCACGACGGGCTACAAGCTGGTTGTGCCGATCGTCGCCCTCACGTGGATCCTGATCGCGGAGGGCATCGAGGATGATCTCCTCGTTACGATCTCGATCATCGGGGTTGCCGCGATTCTTGGGGGGGCCGGGCTGACCGCATTGATCCTCTACCGCGAAGAGGTGGCGCTCCGAATCGGGAAGATCGGACAGCGTTGGTACAACGGCCTGGTTGGTGGGCGTTGGAAGTTCCCCGAAGCTGAGGGGCTCGGAGTCAGGCTTGTCGACTTCCGTGCTCAGGTGATGGGCACCGTGAAGGCGCGGTGGTTTCCCGCAATGGTCGTGACGCTCACCGCTCAAGCGATCTTCTTCACTGCGCTGGTGTTGTCGATGCGCTTCATGGGCGTCACCACCGAACAAGCCAGTGTGGGCATCATCTTTGACGCATACGCGGTCGGCTTGCTCCTGAGCATGATCCCCATCTTCCCCGGCGGCCTGGGAGTCGTGGAACTGGCCTACGTGGGAGTAATCGTCGGCAATAGCGGCAACACCGAACTTGCCACGGCTGTCACCGCCGGAGCGTTCGTGCACCGGATCTTCACATGGCTGGTTCCGATCATCATCGGACTCATCCCGCTCATCGGCTGGCGACGCAACATGGTCAAGCAACAAGCGATCGATGCGGACAACGAAGAAGCCTCATGAGGAGAAGATCCGGGAGATTGTGGGATGTCTGATTCCGTGTCAAGCATCGGTGGCAATTCCCGGTTGTTCACCGGGCACTGGGGAGAACTCGCCATTGCGCTGATCCTGGCACCGACACTCATCTGAAGGAGGCAACATGGAAGCGACCCCATCGGACAGAGCGACCCTACTCATCACTGCTGCGAGCGCGAGTTTTGCCTTCACCATAGGGTTCAATCTTGGCGCCTTCGGGGTGATCTTCTTCGATCAGCTACTCGCCGTATGGGTCATTTCAACGGTCGTGTTCGCGGGTTCGCTCGTGAGTTCGCTTCGTCCCCGCACCTGGCCTCGCCGACTCATTCTTCTGCTCCCGACACTTTGGATTATCGCCGCTTGGGTAGACAACACATTCGGATTCGTCACCTACGAGAGAAT
>RCNE010002175.1_pt1 | contig 10548 bp, 7 predicted proteins | sample 2041361 | NCBI WGS metagenome assembly RCNE01 (sample SAMN09708229, study PRJNA481090) | Marine sediment metagenome, whole genome shotgun sequencing project.
GAGAGGGAGGGATTCGAACCCTCGAAGGGCTTTTTAAACCCTTACTCCCTTAGCAGGGGAGCGCCTTCAGCCACTCGGCCACCTCTCCGTAAATCGAATTTTAATGGTTTTAGAAGATCATAAAAAAACCGGGATGCGAAGCATACCGGTTCGTTGATTCCGGGTAAAGACGTAAAGTGAAATTACTTGTTACCGTGAGTACCTTCCGCCTCTTCCCGTTCTTTGAGAATTCGTTGAAATATTTCTTCACGATGCACTTGTACTTCCGGTGGCGCGTCAATACCAATGCGTATCTGATTACCTTTTACACCTAATACGGTGACTATCACATTTTCCCCAATTACGAGTTTTTCCCCTACTCTTCTTGTTAAAATTAGCATTCGTACCTTCCCTTGGTGTCAGGCCTGTCAAAGCACCTTATCCCTATATATTATTGTAAGTTCACACCCCTTAGGAACATTCTCTGTCCCTGTGAGTTCAAGTCTGCCCAGCAACCCAATCCATAACGGATGATAGCGCTTCATCCAATAGATCCGGGCGATTGCCACCGGCCTGGGCGAAATCAGGACGTCCCCCTCCTTTACCGCCAACTTGACTAGCTACGAAGTTTACCAGATTTCCTGCCTTTATCCGAGTCGTCAAATCTTTACTGACACCAACGGCTATTCTGACCTTGTCACCATCCACGCTGGAGAGCACAACAACAGCGCTACCGAGGCGGTCTTTCAGGTGGTCAATACTGTCTCTGAGGTCACCCGCATCGAGGTCATCCATACGTGCCGACAGTACCTTTATACCATTAATTTCATTTACTTTTTCAAGGAGACTATCACTTCCTGAACTGGCCAGGCTGGACTTCAGCGCTGACAGTTCTTTCTCCAGTTGATGATTTCGTTCCTGCACCTGTTTCAAGCGTGCCGGTGTCGCCTCAGGACTTACCTTCAAAGCATGGGCAACGGCCTGAAGCTGGCTTTCCATCCGTTGAATGTATTCAACCGCGGTCTCACCGGCCACCGCCATGATGCGACGCACACCCGAACCGATAGCGGATTCAGACACAATCTTGAACTGGCCAATCTCCCCTACTCTGCTTACGTGTGTACCACCACAAAGCTCAGTAGATAGATCACCAAAACGCAAAACCCTGACCTTGTCGCCATATTTTTCACCAAACAAGGCCATCGCACCGGTTTTCAAAGCATCATCAAAACTCATCACTTCGGATACCGACAGGGGGTTTACCCGGATCGCATCGTTTACGTGACGTTCTATGAGTTGTAACTCCTCCACGCTTAGTGCTTTGGGGTGGGAGAAATCGAATCGCGTATAGTCGGGCGCAACCAACGAACCTTTTTGTTCAACGTGGGTTCCGAGGATATCCCGCAGTGCACGGTGCATTAAGTGGGTAGCGGAATGGTGGATGACGATCGACTGCCGTCTGTCGGCATCGACTTCGGCGGATACCTGCTGACCCGGCTTCAATACGCCGTTGCTCATCCGTCCAATATGACCAAAGAAGGTACCACCCAGCTTGACCGTGTCTACCACCTCGAACTTTGCATTTCCAGAGCTTATGAGACCTGTATCACCCACCTGCCCGCCGGACTCCGCATAGAACGGAGTCTGGTCCAGAACCAAAACCGCCGTATCGCCCTCATTAAGCTCATCGGCCAACTGGCCGTCGACAAGAATTCCGGCAATGATGGCCTGATCAGTCGAAAGTTCGTCATAACCGAGAAAGCGGGTTACCGGGAAAGTCTTGACGGCATCAGCTGAAATTTGATCCTTGTGCTGGAACTGACCGGCGGTTCGACCACGCGCACGCTGTTTCTCCATTTCGATATCAAACCCTTCGAGATCAACCTCCAGGTTGTTCTCCCGGGCAATATCCTGGGTCAAGTCCAATGGAAAACCGTAGGTATCGTAAAGTGTGAAAGCGACTTCGCCGTCAATTTTTCCACTTGCATCGGATGCTTTTTCCATGACGGTCTGCAGCAGACCCAGACCCTTGTCGAGGGTTGTTGCAAAGCGCCGCTCTTCATCTTCCAGCGTGCTGGTGATGTGCGCCTGTTGCTTTTCCAGTGACGGGTAGGCTGTACCCATCTGCTCCACCAGGGAAGCTGTCATACCGGCAAAAAACGGATCCTTCTGACCCAGTTTGAAACCATGCCGGATCGCGCGCCGGATGATTCGCCGTAAAACATATCCGCGGCCCTCGTTGGATGGCAGTACACCATCTGAAATCAGGAAAGCACATGCACGGATATGGTCTGCAATAACATTCAGGGATTTGTTGGATAAATCGGTAGTGTTGGTCAGTTTTGCCGCTGCCTTGATCAGGGCCTGAAACAGGTCCGTCTCATAATTGCTATGAACACCCTGCAGTACCGCTGCAAGTCGCTCAAGCCCCATACCCGTATCGACACAGGGTTTGGGTAATGGCTGCAGGTCGCCGTCGGCAGAACGGTCAAATTGCATGAAAACCAGGTTCCATATTTCAACATAGCGGCCGCCGTCCTCGTCTGCAGAGCCGGGCAGTCCGCCGAAATAGGCATCACCGTGATCATAGAAAATTTCGCTACAGGGACCGCAGGGGCCGGTATCACCCATGGCCCAGAAATTATCACTCTCGAAGGCTGCGCCTCCAGGTTTGTCTCCAATACGGATCACGCGTTCATCCGCCAGCCCGATATCCTTGGTCCATATATCAAAAGCTTCGTCATCGGTGTGATAAACCGTGACCCACAAACGGTCCTTGTCGAGACCGTAGTCTTCGGTTAACAGGTCCCAGGCAAACTGGATTGCGTCCTTTTTAAAATAATCGCCGAAACTGAAATTTCCCAGCATTTCAAAAAATGTGTGGTGGCGTGCGGTATAACCCACCTGGTCCAGGTCATTATGTTTGCCGCCCGCGCGAACGCATTTCTGAGAGGTTGCTGCACGCGGGTTTTCGCGTTTCTCGGCACCGAGAAACACATCCTTGAACTGGACCATACCTGCGTTGCTAAAGAGCAATGTTGGGTCGTCTGCCGGGACCAGCGAACTGGAGGCTAAAACTTCATGTTGCCTGGCGGCAAAAAAGTCCAGGAAATCCTGGCGAATCTGGGCTGTTGTTTTCAAAATATATCTGCCTTAAAGCTATCTGACGCGTCCGGCGCGTAATGGGGTTGCAAGTTTACAGAAACATGGCCGATGAAGGAATCAATCGCTTGAATTTAGACTGTCCAGGGCAACATTCGCCTGCTCGTGGGTAAACCCCCGGTTCATCAGGCTGCGATAGATTTTAGATCGCGTCTGATAATCCAACTCACCCCGGTGTCGTTTATCCGCCCATTGCGACGCGCTGTCAAACCAGGTTTCCTGCTCAAAGGCCATCTCCTGGGCAATCAGGTAATCAGAAACACCCAGGCTGCGCAGTTCACCGCGAATTTTGACCGGCCCATACAGACGACGCATACGTGTGCGGACATACATCTCGGTGAATCGTTGATCGGAAACCAGGTTTTCGTCGGCAAGATCAGAAACGACTTTCTCGGCGATTGCTGAGTCAGCGCCGCGCTGTGTCAATTTTCGCCTGAGCTCTTCTATCCCGTATTCCCGGCGCGTTAAGTAACGTACCGCGATTTCATGGACATCCGCTTCTGTTAATTCACGCGCAGACTTACCACGCAACGCACTTACCCCCGATCTAAGCTTCTACAGGTTGAGGGGCTTTCGCCCGGGGTTCTTTTTTGGGCAATAACAGGGCACGTAATCGACTCTCGATCTCCGCTGCCATTTCAGGATGCTCTTGCAGAAAGGCGCGGGAATTTTCTTTACCCTGACCAATTCTGTCTTTCTCATAGCTGTACCAGGCACCGGCCTTTTCCACGATACCGTTGGCAACACCAAGATCGATCAACTCACCCAACTTGGAGATGCCTTTACCATAGAGTATTTCAAATTCAGCCTGCCTGAACGGAGGTGCCATCTTGTTCTTGACCACTTTGACCCGGGTCTGGTTACCGATCACCTCATCGCCCTTCTTGATTGCTCCGATACGGCGTATATCCAGACGTACCGAAGAATAGAATTTGAGCGCATTGCCACCCGTGGTTGTTTCAGGGCTTCCAAACATCACGCCGATCTTCATGCGTATCTGGTTGATAAACACCACCATACAACCGGAGCGCTGTATATTGGCCGTCAGTTTGCGCAAGGCCTGTGACATCAAACGCGCCTGCAAGCCTACATGCCGGTCACCCATCTCACCTTCAATTTCAGCCTTGGGTGTTAAAGCTGCTACGGAATCGATCACCACGATATCAACGGCGCCGGAGCGTACCAGCATATCGGTGATCTCCAGTGCCTGTTCACCGGTGTCAGGCTGTGAAACCAACAGGTCTTCCACGTTAACACCCAGGTTTTCCGCGTACTGGGGGTCCAGTGCGTGTTCTGCGTCAACAAAAGCCGCCGTGCCGCCCAACTTTTGCGCTTCTGCAATCACCTGCAGGGTCAGGGTGGTTTTGCCGCTGGATTCCGGACCATAAATCTCAACGACACGTCCGCGTGGTAAGCCACCAATGCCGAGTGCCACGTCAATAGCCAGGGACCCGGAGGAAACCACGTCGACATTTCGTTGTGCAGAGCCATCACCCATTCGCATGATAGCGCCCTTGCCGAACTGCTTCTCAATCTGGGACAGCGCTGCCGTCAGCGCCTGCTTTTTGTTGTTATCCACCTGGTACTCTCCTCTGAATATTACTGGTTTTCGCCACTAGCCGGCATTATGACACAGGCTCCTCAGCGTCTTAAGCCCCGATGCGGTCAGCACGGCAAATTCCTACAATCATCATTGGAAATCTACCTTGAAACCGTCACAAATGGCTTGATATAAATTATTGCCCTTTTTACCCGGGGCTTTGTCATTGGGTGTAGCTTGCAACAGGCTATTCTCAAATTACGATAATCTGAAAAATACCGTTAAAAAAACCGGGATTACAGTTCAATACGGGAAATGATGCCTTTTAGCGCATGCAATACCGTCTGCTGACGCACCGAATTACGATCACCTTCAAATACTGCCGCATCGCAGACAGCGGGCCGGTCACCGATACACCATCCAAAATGTACCAGGCCGACCGGCTTGCCGGGCATTCCACCAGCCGGACCTGCAATACCGGTCGAAGAAACAACGACCGCAACTCCCGAGTGCTGTTTAGCACCCGACGCCATCTGCAATGCTATTTCGTCACTGACCGCACCATATTTCAGAAGGTCATCGTGTGATACACCCAGCATCTGTTCTTTTGCACGATAACTATAAGTGACATAGGCCCTGTCAAACCAGGCGGAACTGCCTGCCACGTCAGTACAGCTCTTTGCTATCCAGCCACCCGTGCAGGATTCAGCAGTTGCCATACGCCAGTTACGTGCGGTCAATAACTCCGCAACTTCTGTCAACAAGCCATCAATTTGTGTTTCAAATTCCGACATTGATCCGGTTCCAGGCCTTCATTGGGGGTTAAACGCTTTTCAAACTTTAACGGGCTCGATATAGTCACCCGCAGCTTCCTAAGTTACACTTTCCGCGATGTCATCTCCAGCCGTTTCAGAACAAACTGCACACACAATGTTGATGCAGCATTAGTGGCGTGTTTTCTTATATTCAATCAGTTACAGATATTAATCTCTTTTTAATCACCTAAATTTGGTGGTTGTTTCCCTTTTGCCATATCAAATAGCGTTTGATTTACTTAGTGTTTGTCGGCATGCCGGGAGATACGGAAAACCGTTCAATAATTGGCCCCCTCATTTCCTCTCACATCAGCCGGATACGGTTGACATGCGATGCTTCCCGAGTATCCAGGACTATCGATGGAGCACCCTCAAAAGGGTCGGATGCGTAATGTTTCCTATACTCTAATTAAACAATTAGACTGCCTATGTTTATAAAAACTATGAAAATTTCCTAAAAGAGACAGATACGACAGAAATAAAAAATGAAAGTGATAGCATGCTGACGCTTACAAATAACTTTCTAATGATATGAGGTGGTTTTATGAATTACGTTAGAAGTAAAATAATGTGTTACTTTGCTGCCTGTCTGGTCCTAATGTGTCTTGCTGTTAGTGCTGCGGTTGCAGGTGATGATGAGTTTAAAATAAGTGAAACTAAGTGGGATAATAAGAAAGAACGTCTGGAGGTTAAAGGAAGAGGTGTGGATGGTCATCAGGTTGTTGTGACTGTAGCGGGTTCTTCAATACCACTTGGAGTGACTACCGTTAAAGATGAGGAGTGGGAGCTACGGGCATATAATATAAACCCCGTACCTTGTGATGTTGCTGCCAGAGATGATGATGGCAGAACTGATGAAAAGTCAGTTAAGGAAGCCCCGGATGATTGTTCAAATGGCGGTAATATAAATTTTCCCCCGACAGCTAATGCCAATGGGTCATATTTAGGCACTACAGATATTGCTGTAAGCTTCAGCAGTACTGGTTCTGCGGATCCTGATGGGACGATTGCTTCCTATGCATGGGATTTTGGTGATGGCAGCTCTGTCAATATTCAGGCTAATCCAACTCATACTTATACGAGTGCCGGATCTTATCCGGTTACTCTGACCGTAACGGATGACAAGGGTGTAGCTGACAGTGACTCGACTACAGCTAATATCACTGGTCAGTCTGTTGTCTGTACGTCTCCGATCACAGAGCATTGTGATATTGCGGACTATACCGGACCTGAGGTCTGTGTGGCATGTCACATGAGTGAGTCAGTGGATATGCATGGTTCGGTACACTATCAACAGGGTGGTGCTTTTCCGGATGTAACCAATATTCCAACGGCCTTTGCATCGGCAGGTAAACAGCCTGCTCAGGCAGCCAGTGATCTGGTCGCTACCGGCGTCAATACTTATTGCGGTACTGTCGAATACTCACCGCGCTTTACCTGTGCCGGTTGTCATGTAGGCAATGGTCGTTTCCCGATGGCTCAGTCAGATTTTGAGCAGATTGCCCCGGACTCGATAGAAGCACATAAGCAACTGGCTAATATTGATTGTCTGACCTGTCACCAGGAAGTCTATAAACGCTTCCCTGACTGGACGGATAGTGGTCTGGGTTTCTCTGATCTGGTGCTATTGAATCTGACAGAAAATCCTGATGGCAGTCTGGTGCAGAGTGATGGTAGCCAGGTTGTTCGCTCTGGATTTTCCGGAATACCCAATGTTTCTCCCATAACTGAGGATTTTCAATTTCTACCGGCTGGGAGTGATAACTTGCCCACAACTGTGCCTATGGCTCCGATGTCGCTTACCACACTGGCAGCAGCACAAAATGTGCATAAAACAACACGTCGGTCCTGTCTGAACTGCCATGCTACCTCAGGTGGTGGCGATGGAACCAAGCGGGGTGATATGACTAAGGAAAATGCTAATCCCGATATTGCGCTGGATATGCATATGAGCCCGCAGGGTGAAAACCTGACCTGTTCAGATTGTCATACTATTACTGGTGACAATGGAGAAAGTCATCGGATGCGTGGTCGCGGCCTTGATCTGAGACCGAGTGATGTGGCTGAGAAGTTTTCCTGTGAGAATAGTGGTTGTCATAGTGCGGAGCCGCATGGTGATTTCAGCAATACCACAGGCTCCAGTAAGGACAAGCATGCGACTAAAGTGGCCTGTCAGACCTGCCATATTCCGGCTTATGCCAAAGCAAATGTCGGCACAGAGACTGCACGTGACTGGCAGGATCCACACCCAACAGAAACTGCATGTAATGGTCGTGGCGGATGGTTGCCTCGGGAAGACAAAGGTGGTCTTGGTACGGATGAAATTATACCGGTTTATACCTGGTTTGACGGCACCAGTGAGATCTATTATTTGGGAGAATCACTTGATGGTGTTCCTACCGTCCCATTGGATGCAGATGTTGCAGCAAGTTTCGCTGGTAACTTCACAACCGGTGACCCTGCGGTTGTACTGGGTGCACCCAATGGTGATGTAACCAGTTCCACTGCTAAGATCTACCCCATGAAAGCACATTGGGGCAAACTTGCACGCCATGAACAGAATAACACTCTGATAGGACACTCGACCTTTGAGTTCTTCCGTACAGGCAGCTTCTGTCGTGCAGTAGCGGTTGGCCTTGGTATTGATGAAGTTAATGCACCTTCCAGTAACGCGTGTGCTGGCCTGCCGGGTGATTTGGAAATGCCGAGCGGCACAACAGCTGTTCCGGTGTTCACTTATCAGACTATAAACCACGGTGTTGAGACTACAGACAATGCATTGGGCGGTAGTACCTCTGGTTGTGGTTCCTGTCATAGTGGTTTGAGCGGCGGTCCTGTGAGAATGGATATGGATGTGCTGGGATATGGCCCAAGAACACAGACAAGTGTCGTTACGGACACTCGGGTGACAAACCTCAATGGCAATCTGGATAATATCTGCAGCCAGTGTCATGAAAATGAGACTGATGCCAGAGATCGTGAGTTTACTGAGGTTCATCAACGTCATGTGGAAAAGGAAGGCAAAGAGTGCTCGGCCTGTCATGATTTAAGCAGACCTGAACGGGGCTTGAGTCTAAGTCGTAATTAGGACCAAAAAGCTGTGGACAGAATCTTGTCTGCTCAATAAAGAACAAGCCCGGACTGGATATCCGGGCTTTTTTTTGATCGGCCGTCGGAATTGGCGTGAGATAGAGAAGTAGTAGGGCAGAGCCCTGTCTTCACCATTCAAATGGAGCGAGCTATCGAAGTAAATCAACTCACCACCAAGAGTAGGCGCTCTTAGGCGAAAGTAGGCGCTTTAGGCGAATGCTGACGTAACGTGCTGTTCAATATCTGCTGAATTCCGCCAATATAGCGTTTGTTCTACTTTTACTCATCGGTCTACCCCACACGTAGATAAGTACAATGTGATTATTAGGCAAAGCAGCAATCGGGCCTTCAAAGTACCAGTGCATGGTAATCGCATGAGTTAATTAATGTTTGTAATTAACTCATATTTTATGTATATATGAGGCGTTTACACACAGAAATCGCCTCATGACCTATGTTTGGCAACAACCTGAATGGCCGGATTTTCATTTAGATACCTCTGCGGTTGCCGGATTGGTGCGTCGATACAAGTTACTTTGCAGTGATGCCAGCAAAGTATATGGGTTACTGGAAAAACAGGCTCAGCGCGCTACCCTGATCGAATGGTTGGTATCTGAAGCCATTTCGACATCTGCTATTGAGGGTGAAAGCCTAAACCGGAAAGATGTACGCTCAAGCATCCTGAACCACCTTGGTATTCACGACCCTCCCTTACGCGTGGGTGACCCGCGGGCTGAAGGGGTCGCTGCATTGGTACTTGATGTTCGCAAGAACGCGAACGAGATTCTTACGCCAGATATATTATGTCAATGGCAAAGCATGATAGTGCAGCCACGCCCCTATCTTAAAGAGCCACTGACTATCGGTGCCTTCCGGCAGGCAGCCCGGCCCATGCAGATAGTCTCTGGCCCTGTTGGCTATGAAAAAGTTCACTATGAAGCACCTCCTGGAGCGAGCGTTCCAGGGGAGATTGATACCTTTCTTAAATGGTATAACGACTCAACACCGTCAGTGGACGTGGAGCGGGAAACTTCAGGCCTGGTCAGGGCCGCTGTCGCCCACGCCTGGCTGGAGTTGATCCATCCATTTGATGATGGCAATGGACGTGTTGGCCGGGCCGTTGCAGATCACGCACTGTATCAGGATCTACGCTCTATTCCACTGTTTAGCCTGTCAACCACGATCGAGGCAAACAGGGCTGACTACTACCAGAAGCTGGGCTCAGTTAATCGTTCTTTGGATTTCACGGAATGGGTCGTATGGTTTGCCCGCTGTGCCTGCGAGGCGCAAGTCAGCGCGCAGCATCTTGTTGCGTTCGCGCTGGCAAAAACGCGCTTCTGGGACCTGCATGGTGAATCGGCTTTCAACCAACGCCAGACCAAGGCGATAAACCGGATGTTCAAGGCCGGACCTGCTGGTTTTGAGGGCGGGATGACGACCAGAAAATATGTCAACCTGACTGCGACCTCACGTGCAACAGCGACACGCGACCTGGTCGACCTGGTTGATAAAGGTGCTTTCAAGTCTGAAGGAAAGGGACGCTCAGTATCCTACATATTGCAATTACCGAATTCAGAGCCTGACTTTTTTGAGAAAATGCTTTCACCAAAAACACTCCGATAATAGCAGATGGCTTGCATCTGAGAATCAGATTCGTTGCTTCACATTAGAGGTAACTTTGACCTTTTGAAAATCACCTGAAGTTTCTTCTCAGTATTCTTTTTGAGCATAAAGCCCGGGGTTCAACCAGCGTGATGCTGTCACTACTTTTTGTCATTCACCCCCAAACTTTGGTGGGCTGATATGGCCACCTGCGTTACACTTTCCGCGATGTCATCTCCAGCCGGTTCAAATCAAACTACTCATACACCGCTGATGCAGCATTAGAAGCGTCAGTCTTGTAAATCAATTAGTTAGATTCTTTTTACTCTTTTTTTACTCTCGAATGTGAAAATATTTTAC
>RCNE010002176.1_pt1 | contig 10548 bp, 11 predicted proteins | sample 2041361 | NCBI WGS metagenome assembly RCNE01 (sample SAMN09708229, study PRJNA481090) | Marine sediment metagenome, whole genome shotgun sequencing project.
TCATAGAGCGCGGCAGTTACCATTCGACGGTAACTGCGGTAACCGCCCGTCATCAGATGCACGCGCCAGCCGACCTGATCAAGAATGGTTGCAAACGCGTTCGACCGTTGCCCGCCACGCCAACAATACACAAGTGGTTGCCACGCACCGGACATATCAGCCAAGGGGCCTTCCAGATGCCGCGCTGTATTGCGCGCCACCAGTGCGGCCCCAATCTTGCGCGCTAGAAACGGGCTTTGCTGAGTGTAGATCGTCCCGACATGCGCGCGCTCTTCATCGGAAAGGACAGGCAGGTTTATTGAGCCGGGCAGATGGTCCTCGGCATATTCGGAGGGTGAACGCACGTCAATTACAGCGTCGACACCAATCGCAGAAATCATTTCGAGCGAGGAAAGGCTGTGAGGTGTCATTGTTTCCCCCCTGAAGACAGCAAGCCTCTGTCATACTGCTTTCGACTCGTGCGTCCAGTCAAATCGGGCGACACAGTGTTGCTATTTTTCAAGCGTTATAGATTGAAGCGCGGATGCAGGACGTACTTTGGGTGTCTAGGATTGGCGATCAGAGGCTGGTGAATGGATGCGCCACGATCATTTTTCTGGGATGAACGGTGGCAGACCGCAAAAAACATGAAGGGCGGGCCGAAAATCATATCGGTCCGCCCTTCATCTTGTCTGTCGATTTAAACGATGGTCGCTTCAGTCGCAGCGCGCAATTCATCCTCAGTCACGCCATCGGCGCATTCGACGATTTTCAGGCCACCCTCGACCACGTCCAGCACGCCGAGGTTGGTGATGATGCGGTCGACGACTTTTTGACCCGTCAGCGGCAAGGTGCAGTCTTTGAGAACTTTGCTGACGCCATGCTTGTTGGTGTGGTCCATGACCACGACCACACGGCCCACGCCTGCGACCAGATCCATCGCCCCGCCCATGCCTTTGACCAGCTTGCCGGGAATCATCCAGTTTGCCAGATCGCCGTTCTCGGCTACTTCCATCGCACCCAAAATCGCCATTGCGATCTTACCGCCCCGGATCATGCCAAAGCTTTGCGCGCTGTCGAAATAGGCGGTTTGTGGCAGCTCGGTAATGGTCTGTTTGCCCGCGTTGATCAGGTCTGCGTCCTCGTCCCCTTCAATCGGGAAAGGGCCCATGCCCAGCATACCATTCTCTGATTGTAGCGTTACTTCAACACCTTCGGGTATGTAGTTGGACACCAGCGTCGGGATGCCGATACCGAGGTTCACGTACCAGCCGTCTTGCAGCTCGAGTGCGGCGCGTGCCGCCATTTGATTACGATCCCACATGATTTATGCCTTCCGTACTGTGCGCTGTTCGATACGCTTTTCATGGTCACCCTGAACGATGCGGTGCACATAGATGCCGGGCAAATGGATGCTGTCGGGGTCAAGCGAGCCTGTCGGCACGATCTCTTCGACCTCCACAATGCAGACCTTGCCGCACATGGCAGCGGGCGGGTTGAAGTTGCGCGCGGTTTTGCGGAACACGAGGTTGCCGGTGGCGTCCGCTTTCCATGCCTTCACGATGGCCAGATCGGCAAAGATGCCTTCCTCCATGATGTAGGTCTCTGGCGCGCCGTCGGGGCCCGTTGCGAAATCTTTGTGCTCTTTGCCGTCCGCGATCACTGTGCCGACACCGGTTTTGGTGTAGAAGCCCGGAATGCCGCATCCGCCTGCGCGCATGCGCTCGGCCAACGTACCTTGGGGGTTGAATTCAAGCTCAAGCTCGCCCGACAGATACTGGCGCATGAACTCGGCGTTCTCGCCCACGTAGGAGCTGATCATCTTTGAGACCTGCTTGGTCTGCAACAAGATGCCGATGCCAAAATCGTCCACGCCCGCATTGTTAGACGCAAATGTCAGGTCCTTGGTGCCCGCATCCTTGATCGCCTGCAGCAGCAACTCAGGGATGCCGCACAGGCCAAAACCGCCTGACGCGATGAACATGCCGTCGTGCAGCACCCCTTCGAGCGCCTCCGCGGCCGATCCGTAAATCTTTTTCATAGTGTACCTTTCGTATTCCAAGGATGTCGCGTGCCCGTGCCCGTGGCCAAGTGTCAGAGGCGTGGCTTTTTCCGCATGTCTTTGAGGCGCGTTCTACCAGTGCAGGCTTTGGTCGTGCAAGGCACCTCCCGCCCAAAGGGTAGATTTCTGCAACGCAATAGATCAAGCGCCTGCGCGCTTAGATGTCAAAAAAGATCGTCTCCTGCGGTCCTTGCAAGTGAATATCAAAGCGGTAGGTGCCATCGTCTTGCTTTTTCGCGAGCAGGGTCGGGATGCGGTTTTGATGCTCGATCCGGCTCAGGATGGGGTCTGCGGCATTGGCCTCGGCCTCATCCTCGAAATAGATGCGGGTATGCAGGCCGATGTTAATGCCGCGCGCGACGATCCATGCGGTAATGTGCGGTGCTTGCATGCGGCCATCGGGGAAGGGGACGGAGCCCGGTTTTACGGTCTCAAAGGTGAACTCGCCGGTATCCATATCCCCTGCAGAGCGGCCCCAACCAGTGAAATTGGGATCAGCCGTGCCGCGCGTCTCGTTCGCGGAGGGGAACAAACCTGCCGCGTCAGGTTGCCAGATCTCGATCATCGCATCGCGCAGGGGCGTGCCGGTGCCGTCAAACACGGTGCCCCTAATCGTGATCTCGGTTCCCTGCACAGGGCCTGTTTTCAGGGACGTGCCAAGGTCGCCGCCGTACATGTCGAGGCCGGTAAAGTTTGGCGTGCAGCCGATGTGGACATAAGGACCAGCTGTCTGGCTCGGGCTTTCGCGCAGATAATCCAGCTTCTGTACCATGATTAAAGGCCCTCCTTGCGGTTCTCGAAATAAGTCTGGCGGCGGCCACGGATGACCATGTCGAATTTGTATGCGCGGCTGTCCATCGGGACAGTGCGGTTCATATCCAGTGGCGCTGTGAGCGCGTCAATCGCCTCTTGCGTCTTGAGAATTCCGACAATGGGACACAGCTTGATATGCGGATCGCCCTCAAAATACATCTGAGTGATCAGCCGCTGCGCAAAGCCGTGCCCGAAGATCGAAAAGTGGATATGCGCCGGGCGCCAGTCGTTCATGCCATTGGGCCACGGGTAGGGGCCGGGTTGAACGGTTGCGAACTCGTAAGAGCCGTCCTCGTTCGTAATCGTGCGCCCGCAGCCGCCAAAATTGGGGTCGAGCGGGGCGAGATAGCTTTCCTTTTTGTGGCGGTAGCGCCCACCCGCATTGGCCTGCCAGAACTCCAACAACGCACCCGGTACACCGCGCCCGTTCTCGTCCAGCACACGGCCATGCACGATGATGCGTGGGCCAATCGCACTTTCGCCTGTCGCAGCATAATTGTGGATCAGGTCGTTATCCAGTTTTCCGATAAGGTTGTGACCAAAGACGGGGGAGGTCTCTTCACTCAGCGTGGACGGAAAGGACAGCAAAGCTGCCTGCGGGCTGCGCTTGATGCTCGTCTTATAGGGCGGGGTCAGCGCGTCGGGCTGCCACACACGGTCGCGGGGGATATAACCGCCCGACTTGGGAGGGGTGATGCTCATAGGGTGACTCCCATTTCTGCGTAGGTCTGTTTGGCCAGCTTAATGGCATGGTTGGCTTTTGGAACCCCTGCGTAGACTGCCACATGCATGAAGGCTTGCAGCACGTCCTGCGGGCTGGCCCCTGTATTGGCCGTGGCACGCACGTGCATCGGGATTTCCTCGAAATTGCCGGTCGCGGCCAGCAGGGCCAGCGTCAGCATAGAGCGTTCGCGGTGCGCGATGCTGTCATCGGACCACAGCGTGCCCCATGCCCCTTCGGTGATCATGCTTTGGAACGGCTCGTCGAACGCTGATTTGTTCGCCTCGGCGCGGTCCACATGCGCATCCCCAAGGACGGCGCGGCGGGTGGTCATACCCTGTTCAAAACGTGTGCTCATCTCGCAAATTCCTTATCAGTAGGGTAGGCCGACATAGTTTTCCGCCATTGCCTGTTGTGCCGCCTTGTTGGAGCGCAGGAATTCGATCTCGGCCACCTGCATCTTCAGATCAAATTCCGATTGGTCAGGGTATCTGTGCATCAGCGAGGAAAACCACCAGCTGAACCGCTCCGCCTTCCAAACGCGGGCAAGCGCCTTTTGCGAGTAGGTGTCGATGCCTTGCGCGCTGTCGTTCTCATAGAAGTCACGCAGACCGTTGTAGAGGTAGTGCACGTCAGAGGCAGCAGTGTTGAGACCCTTGGCACCCGTGGGTGGCACGATATGGGCGGCGTCCCCGCACAGGAACAACCGGCCCCAACGCATCGGCTCTGTCACGAACGAGCGCAGCGGAGCGATGGATTTCTCAATGCTCGGCCCCGTCACCAGCTTTTTGGCTTGATCCTCCGGGATGCGGCGTTTGAGTTCTTGCCAGAACGCCGCGTCGGTCCAATCCTCCGGCTTATCGCTGAGCGAGCACTGGATGTAATAGCGGCTCAGATTGTCATTGCGCATAGAGCACAGCGCAAAGCCGCGCGAGGAATTGGCATAGATGAGCTCGTGATTGACAGGCGGTGTCTCGGACAAAATGCCCAGCCAACCAAAGGGATAGACCTTTTCGTATTCTTTACGCACGTCGAGCGGGATTGTTTGGCGGCTCACGCCGTGAAACCCGTCACAGCCCGCAATGAAATCACAATCAAGTCGGCGTGCCTCACCGTCCACAGTGTAGCAGATGTGCGGCGTATCGCTGTCGGCCTCGTGGATCACGACGTCCTCCACGTTGAACTCGATCTTGCCGCCGGCCTTTTCGCGCGCGTCATACAGGTCTCGGGTCACCTCAGTCTGGCCGTAAACCATAACTGGCGTGCCCGTATGCTCGGCGAAATCAACGCGAAACATCTCGTCCCCGTAAGCGATCAGCGTGCCGTCATGGGGCAACCCTTCGGCGTGCAAACGCTCGGCGCATCCGGCTTCTTCCATCAGGCTCACCAATCCCTGCTCCAGAACACCGGCGCGGATGCGGCCCAGCACATAGTCCTTGGTCTTACGTTCCAGCACGACACTCTCGATACCGCGTGTATGTAAAAGCTGCGCCAGCAGCAGGCCGGATGGCCCGCCCCCAATGATTGCGACCTGTGTTTTCATGTCATGCTCCCCGACGATCAGTTTCATATTTGACATGTTTGTATAGGTATTGAAAGTGAGCTATTGGGTAATTTACTTGCCCAAAAAGGAAAGTAAATGGACCGCAGGATCAAGTTTCGCCATCTAGACGCCTTTAGCGCCATTGCCCGCGCGCGCAGCTTTAAGGTGGCGGCGGAGCAGTTGAGCCTGACGCAGCCTGCAATTTCCAAAACCCTCAAAGAGTTAGAGGAGATTTTGGGAGTGGTGGTGATGGAGCGGAGCCGCTCTGGCGTGAGCCTGACGCCTCAGGGAGAGGTATTCTTACATTTTGCCGAGCAAAGTACTGCCGCGCTGCGCCATGGTTTGCGTAGTATCCAGGCGTCGGGCATCGCGGCGGGGCAGTTGAGGGTAGGGGCCTTGCCCAGCGTGGCGTCCTCCTTACTGCCGGATGCCATGACGGCTTTCACTGTCAACAGCCCCGATACGCTGGTGGAGGTACACGAGGGGCCGCACCATGATCTCACTGCGCGGCTCAGAAGCGGTGGCCTTGATCTGGTGGTCGGACGGTTGGGCAAGCCTGACACAATGGTGGGCCTAAGCTTTCAACAGCTCTATTCCGAAGAGGTTGTGGTTGTGACGCGTCCTGACAGTCCTGCTCTGGGCTTGCGGGATTTTTCCGCCCTCGATGCGTTTCGCGTGCTCTATCCGCCGAAAGATTCCGCAATTCGCCCCTTGGTGGCGCGCATGTTGATTGCCCAAGGCGTGCCCCTTTTTCGCAACCGGATTGAGACTGCATCGCCCACATTCGGTCGCACAGTGGTCAGGGCGGACCCTGATACCGTTTGGATCATTAGCGCGGGGGTGGTGGCAAATGACATCGCACAGGGGCACCTTGTGCCGCTCCCTCTTGATATGGCCGCTACCCGCGGTGCGGTAGGAATTATGAGCCGCGCGGAGGAAGTACCTTCGGTGGCAACCCGCGCGTTTGCAAAAGGGCTGCACGAGTTATGTGAGGCACGGGGGCGGGGCGGGGACTGAGCGCTGTGCAAAAAATACTTGCCAAATACCAACATTCTAGGCCAAGGGTTGTGTATAGGTCGGCGATGGCGTCGCCAGCACACTGTGCAAGACCTCAACCCCATTCCTGAACGCCGGGATCTTGCTTTACCGTTTCGCGGTGGGGGAGGTCTTTTGCCCCTTCATCGTGTCACGGTTGCGCTTTTGAAGGAGCCTATGATGGACCGTCCACAGCAGTACCGTTTTCACCAAGGGGATCGCATCCTCCCGTTTGCCGCCGCCGAATACGAGGCGCGTCTCACAATGCTGCGCGCCGACATGGCGGCTACAGGCGTTGATGCCTGCGTCTTCACCTCAATGCACAACGTCGCCTATTACTCCGGCTTTCTCTACTGCGCCTTTGGCCGCCCTTATGCACTGGTCGTGACGCAAACTGATAATGTGACCATGAGCGCGGGCATTGATGCGGCTCAGCCTTGGCGGCGCAGCCACGGTGACAACATCACCTATACCGACTGGCAGCGAAACAACTACTGGCGCGCCATTGAAAGTGTTGCAGGCACGGGAAAGACCGTTGGTTTTGAAGGTGACCATCTCAGCATCACTCAGAAGGGCCTGCTTGATGAGTTCCTCAAGCCCAAGGCGTGCATCGATGTGGCCCCCGCGACCATGCGCCGCCGTATGCAAAAATCCCTCGCCGAGTTGGACCTGATCCGCGCGGGCGCAAATGTGGCTGACGTGGGCGGCTATGCGATCCACGAGACAGTCAAGGTCGGCGCACGCGAAATCGACGTGGCCATGGCTGGTCGCGATGCGATGGAGTTGGAGATTGCACGCCGCTTTCCAGACTCGGAGATCCGCGACAGTTGGGTCTGGTTCCAGTCTGGCATCAACACGGATGGCGCGCATAACCCCGTCACCACCCGCAAGTTGGAGCGTGGCGATATCCTCAGCCTGAACACCTTCCCGATGATCTCAGGCTATTATACGGCTCTAGAGCGGACGATGTTTGTGGGCGAGGTTGATGACGCCAGCCTTGAAATATGGGAGGCCAATGTCGCGGCCCATGAGTACGGCATGAGCCTGCTGGTGCCGAGGGCCAAATGCTCTGACATTACGCATAAGATCAACGACTTCTTCGCCGAACGTGACCTGTTGCAATACCGGACATTCGGCTACGGTCACTCCTTTGGCATCCTGTCGCATTACTATGGCCGCGAAGCGGGACTGGAGTTGCGCGAGGATATCGACACGGTGCTTAAGGCCGGGATGGTCATCTCGATGGAGCCGATGCTGACTATTGGGGAAGGAAACCCCGGTGCAGGCGGCTACCGCGAGCATGATATCTTGATCATCAACGAGGACGGCAACGAGAATATCACCGGCTATCCTTACGGCCCTGATTTCAACGTCGTAGGTTAAATCGCCCCCTGCGCGGGAGACATCCAGCGCAGGGGTTTTTGCAGTGTGGCTTATTCCGCCATCTGGCGATCTACCTGCTGTTCTTCGTTGATCATCGCCTGAAGCTGGCGGCGAAACCGCAGCTGGCCGCCATCAATGGGCAGGTCGATGTGGGGTGATGTCTTGTTGCTCATCCCTTTTTGTACTTCGTTCAGCACGTCGCGGTCTTCTTCAAAGGCGTGTTGTACATCCTCGGACATCATCGCGGACAGCGCCTCGTCTTTGGGGCGGATGTTACGCAACTGGAACCAGTAATAACGGGTCTGGCTCTCGGTGGTGGGCGTCATGAAGTTATAGCTGTCCATAATGAAGGTGTTCTCATGGAGCGACCCCTCGGGCCCGCCCGTCCCCGCAGGGGTGAAAACCGCACGGATCAAGGCGTGCGAAGGATAGCGGACCTCATAGTGTTGCAAGCGATCGCAGTTGCCCTCGAACTCCACGACCTTCTTGTAGAATGGCGCGGGTTCGTGATCCATCATCCAGCGGTGCACAATGACGCCACCATCATTCTTTGTGATGCGCAGAGGCGTGTCCTTTGTGGCAGAAGTGGCAAAGCTGCTTTGATGCACCCACGCGACATGGGTGGGATCCAGCAGATTATCGCACATCAGCAGGTAGTTGCAGTCCAACTCCATCGCGGCACCGCGATTTATGCCCCACGCAGGGTTGTCGTAATTCTCGATCTCGAAGATATCTGACGGGTCGGCCAGTGCGGGGTTGCCCATCCAGATCCAGACCAGCCCGTATTTCTCGTGCAGGGGATAGGCACGCACCCGCGCCTGCGACGGAATCCGCCCCGTGCCGGGTGCCCAGACGCATTGGCCAGCACAGTCAAACGTCAGCCCGTGATAGCCACACTCGACCGTGTCTCCCTTAATCCGGCCTTTGCTCAGCGGCAATTTTCGGTGGGGGCAGGCGTCTTCCAGCGCGACCAACTCACCCGCTTCGGTGCGGAATACACAGATCTTCTCACCCAGCACGATAATCTGCTGAAGCGCATGGGTGACTTCATGATCCCACGCGGCAACGTACCAAGCGTTCTTTAAAAACATCTGCATGTCCTTTTGAGTTGGGGCGGCTTCTTTGCGCGCCAACTTCAACCCTGACAGCGGGGCACAGTCAATGGGGTTGCGCGCTGGCCGAGACTAGGACGGAGCGAGCGAACGTGCCGCGGTGAGCAGCGCATGGTGCAAGGTTTTTGCCGAGGCGCGGGGGCCGAGGATGCGGATGTGGTCCTCGGCTTCGCGGCGCAGTACGAAGCAGCCCAACTGGTGAATGACCGTACGCTGAGCATCCCCCGCTACCATCCGGTGGATCGGTACACCGCAGATGCGCTCGCAAAAGTCCTCCATCGCAGATCCGGTCACGTCAAAACAAACCCAAGCGCCCGATTGTTCAGTCACGGAAGCGGCATCGCCCATCAGCTCTTTGAGCTGATCCGCCAACAGCTCGTGCGTGGCGCGGGGGGCCCCGATCATCCACTGGTCCGGTCCCATCCAAAATCCTGCCTCAGGATCACGCAGGATCGTTCTGCCAATCTCGGGAACCGCGCCAAGGAGGCCCTTCAAAGCAGCGCGGCAGGCCTTTTCCCGCCCCATACGCGCGGCGACGGAGGCGAGGGCCAGCCCGTCATTCTCCGCAATCGTGATATGCGCAAAGCTGTCTACGCGCGGCGCCGCTTCGCCAAGCGCGGTCACTGTTTTGAGATCATGCACGAAGTCTCTCCCCGTTAGGGTCAACAAAATGGGCGCTGACGATTTCAACTTCGACACTCACGTCCGTCAGGGGGCTGACCAGACGCATCCGCTCTCCCAACCTGTTTGCCCCGTCTTTCAGGAACCCCAGTGCAATGGCGTGGCCAAGGGTGGGAGAATAGCACGCGGAGGTGGCATAGCCCTGATCATGAGCGGCATCGATTGGGCCGCTGGCGTTCATCAGGTGCGCCCCTGCGGGAACCGGATCACGCGGGTCAACGGGCTTGATGCCCACCTGCCGCAGATCATCCGCGCGGTTGAGGCCCTCACGGCGCGACAGGACCGCGCCGATACTGTCCTTTGCGGTGCTGACCATCCGTCCCATTCCAAGGTTTTGCGCTGTTGTGGTACCGTTTAGCTCGTTACCCGTAGCATGACCCTTTTCAATGCGCATCACGCCAAGCGCCTCGGTCCCGTAAGGGGTGATATCATGCTCGGCGCCCGCCTCCATGATCTTGCGGATGAGGGCATCGCCATAGGCAGTTGGCACAGCGATCTCATAGGCAAGCTCCCCGCTAAACGAAATGCGGAAAAGCCGCGCGCGCAGACCGCCGCAGATGGTGATGTTGGCGCAGACCATAAACGGGAACACCTCGTTCGAGATATCCTGATCGACGATTTTATCCAGCACTTTGCGACTGTTTGGCCCCGCCACAGCATATTGCGCCCAAGCTTCGGTGGTTGAGATAAGCTGCACATCGAGATCGGGGAACAAGCACTGGCGCACAAATTCCATATGGCGGTAAACGGGAAGTGCATTGGCGGTGGTGGTGGTGACCACAAAATGATCCTCCGCCAACCGTGCAGCCGTGCCATCATCCATCGCAATGCCGTCCTCGCGCAGCATCAGGCCATAGCGGACTTTACCTACGGCCAGTTTGGCAAAACCGTTGCAATAGACTTTGTTGAGGAAGGTCGCAGCATCTGTGCCCTGTACGTCGATCTTGCCCAGCGTGGTCACATCGCAAACGCCGGCCGAATTGCGCGTTGCCAGCACCTCGCGGTCTACGCTCTCGCGCCACGTCGTCTCGCCCGCGCGTGGGAACCACTGCGCGCGCATCCAGTTCCCGACTTCGACAAACACAGCGCCCTGTTCTTCGGCCCAAGTGTGCGAGGGTGTGAGGCGTGTGGGGTGGAACTCCTTACCGCGATGCCGTCCGCCAAAGACGCCAATCGCAGTGGGCGTGTAGGGCGGGCGGAAGATCGTCGTGCCGACCTC
>RCNE010005087.1_pt1 | contig 10547 bp, 10 predicted proteins | sample 2041361 | NCBI WGS metagenome assembly RCNE01 (sample SAMN09708229, study PRJNA481090) | Marine sediment metagenome, whole genome shotgun sequencing project.
TTTTAGAATTCTTATTAAAGCCTTCATCGTATTTTTCAGCAATAATTTGATCTTTATAAATCACTAAAACGGCTCTTGTCTTTTTAATCGAATCGAACGCATTATTTACAACTTCAGTTAGAGAATTATAATTGACATTGGCAAATACAGTATCTATTTGATCTTCTGAACCATAATATGGAAACCTCATAACGGTATCATAAGTACGTTGAACTCTCTTGGGCATTAAAAATCGTTGACTTTCATCGAAATCATCAGTCACCAAAACACTCCCTAAGCCCTCGCGATAAATAGCTTTTCTTTTCATCATTCCGAATACAGAAGTTTCTACAGATTTAGAAACATAATCAACATCATCGTCAGCAATATTTACAGGTGAAAAATTATTGTCGGTAGCATCTGTAAAATCGGCCTGTCTACCTGCAACAAACACAGATGAACTCATGTTTTTAGCTGAATAACCAGAAAGAATATTCAACCTTGGATATTGCGTATAAATCGCATAAATAATAACAAAAATTATAATAACACCTAGATATTTTAAAGACTTTTTAAATGACATTGTTGCTTCTTTTAGTACAAACAAATATAGAATAATCAATTTAAATTGTCGTTTGTTTCGTAAATTTGTAGAGAATAAGATTTTAAAGAAAGGCAATGCTAGATATTCAAAAAATAAGAGCGGACTTCCCCATTTTACAACGCAAGGTCAATGGTAAACCTTTAGTATATTTAGACAATGCAGCAACTTCGCAAACCCCTCAAGCTGTAATTGATACCATTGTAGATTACTATTCAGGTTATAATGCAAATATTCATCGCGGTGTACATACACTTAGTCAAGAGGCGACAGATGCATATGAAGAAGCTCGTACAAAAATTCAGCATCATTTTAACGCTGAAAAATTGCATGAAATTATCTTTACATCTGGCACAACACATAGTATCAATTTAGTTGCTAGTGGCTTTACATCGTTCTTAAAAAAAGGAGATGAAATCATAATTTCTGCTTTAGAACATCATTCGAACATTGTGCCTTGGCAAATGCTATGCGAACGAACTGGTGCTATTTTGAAGGTAATTCCTATCAATCAGGAAGGTGTTTTGCTTATGGATGCGTACGACAAACTACTTTCTGATAAAACAAAACTTGTTTTTGTCAATCATATTTCTAATGCCTTAGGTACTATCAATCCGATCAAAGAAATTATTGATAAAGCTCATAAAGTAGGGGCTGCTGTTTTAATAGATGGTGCGCAGGCCTGCCCTCACATAAAGCCAGACGTTCAGGCACTTGACGTGGATTTTTACGTAACCTCAGCGCATAAAATGTGCGGACCAACGGGTGTTGGTATGTTGTACGGCAAAGAGTCTTGGCTTACTAAATTGCCACCGTACCAAGGTGGTGGTGAAATGATTAAAGAAGTTACTTTTGAAAAATCTACATATGCCGATTTACCACATAAATTTGAAGCAGGCACACCAAATATAGCTGGAGGTATTGCTTTTGGAGCGGCTATTGATTATATGAATAATCTTGGCTTTGATAACATCGCTGCCTACGAAAAAGAATTACTCGATTTTGGTACTGAAAAACTGCTTGAAATAGAAGGTTTAAAAATCTACGGTACTTCTCCTAATAAGACCTCTGTGATATCTTTTAATATTGAAGGAATCCACCCGTATGATATCGGTTCAATCATAGATAAATTGGGCATTGCGGTGCGCACTGGCCATCATTGTGCACAGCCTATTATGGATTTCTATAAAATACCTGGCACAGTTCGTGCATCTTTCTCATTTTATAACACGAAAGAAGAAATTATTAAATTAGCAGAAGCCATCAAGCGTGCTCAACGGATGCTTTCTTAAAATCTATTATTATGTCTAGAATATTTTCATTCATGGTTATCTTAGCGCTAACGTCATGTAGCGCCAAGAAAACAATTTATGTTGCTAGTACCTTGGCTGATTGTGAAAATAGCTCCTCTGAAAAATGTTTGCAAGTAAAAGAGAATAAAGAAGATGAATGGACTCTCATAGCTAACGACATTGAAGATTTTGAATATGCAGAAGGCGTTGTTCAAAAAATTGAAGTTTCTATTGATAGAATAAAAAACCCATCTGCTAATGAATCGGCAATCAAATATAAATTTGTAAAATTAATTTATAAAGAAGTTCCTCCACGTATGGTGATGAGTCAAAATTATAGTGAAAAATGGCAAGTTAATGCTATGATTGGTATGGATTCTCTAGCAAAAAAACCAACCTTAATTTTTAATGACGGAAAAGTATCTGGCAATGCCGGTTGCAATAATTATGGTGCTGCTTTTACCCTTGCCGGGAATGAGATCATATTTGGCCTAACTCATGCAACTAAAATGTACTGCCCAAACATGAAAATTGAAACAGCTTACTTTGATTGTTTGTCAAGGGTGAAAACGTATACCTTACTTGAGAACGAGCTTACTTTTTTCGACGCTCAGAATAGTGAATTAGTACGATTTAATTCTCTCAAAGAATAAAGCGTTATTTTCTTCCGAAATCGGCTGGAATTTCACCCCATGCTTTGGTTTCCCATTTTAATATTTTATTGCTATAGGTATTGGATTTAAGCCATTTTAAAGCTCTATCCATCAATTCAAATAGTTTTATATTATTATGCGTCTTTTTAACCTTTGTATTGACATATTTCTTTTGAACCCAATTAATAGCTATTCTACTATCTGAGTAAACAGGAAGTTCTATTTTATGTTTTTTACAAAAAGCTAGTGCATGAACCAAGGCTAAAAATTCCATGATGTTATTTGTACCATCTTTAAATGGACCTTCTAAAAAAAGCTCCGTCTGCGTATCAGTATAAACACCTTTATATTCTGCATCCCCCTTATGGTTGCAGGCGCCATCCACTGCAATACTATTTAAGATGGGCTTACCTATTTCCTTTAATTCAGCAGCACTTAATATAGCCTTCTTGGTGTTTACACCTTTATAATCTTCATAATTTTTTGCGTAGGCAAGCTTTGCTTCTTTTTCACTTAAAAAGGATTTATATTGGGCTCCTTTAAATCCATCTATATGCTTTTTGCATTCATTCCAAGTCTTAAAAACACCTGTTTGATGACCCCTCCAAACCACATAAAATTTTCTTTTAGTCATTTGATCTTGTAATAATTTGCTCTATAATTTTTGGAAAATACTCATATTCTAACTCATGAATCTTTGCAGCTATCATTTCTTTGGTATCATTAGGTGCAACACCTACTTTTTTCTGAAAAATAATGGCTCCTTCGTCGTAATTTTCGTTTACATAATGAATAGTAATTCCGGTTTCTGTTTCTTTATTTATAACAATTGCCTCATGTATATTCATTCCATACATCCCTTTCCCACCATACTTTGGTAATAATGCTGGATGAATATTAATTATTCTATTTGGAAATGCTGCTACAATTTTTCGAGGGACACGCCACAAAAAACCCGCAAGGATGATGAAATCAGCTTCTTTCTTTAAGAAGGCTAAGATTGTGTCGTCTTCAGCGAAATCTTTTTTATTGAAATGTAATGACTTTACTTTTAACTTTTTAGCTCTATCTAAAACTTTGGCATGTTGCTTGTTCGTAAGAACATGAACAACAATAGCAGTGGCACTTCCATTAAAATACTTTATAATATTCTCGGCATTTGTGCCAGAACCCGAAGCAAAAATCACAATACGTTTCATGAAGTACACAGAATTGTTTGCACAAAAAAAAGAATTATTATTAACAAATGAAGTCTAATAGATCAAAATTGAACTATTTTTTTTAAATTAGACCTCATATTTTCGAGGGAACATAGTGTTTTAAAATAAAGTTTTTTATTTTTGCCTCGATTTTAAATTTAAAAATTAGAAAATTATGTCAGACATTGCATCAAGAGTAAAGGCTATTATCGTTGATAAATTAGGCGTTGACGAAAATGAAGTAACTACCGAAGCTAACTTTACGAACGATTTAGGAGCAGATTCATTAGATACTGTTGAATTAATTATGGAATTTGAAAAAGAATTTGATATTCAAATACCAGACGATCAAGCAGAAAATATTGGAACTGTAGGTCAAGCAATCAGCTATATAGAAGAAGCTAAAAAGTAATTTCAGGATACTTTATTATACTACGAGCAGCACTTCGGTGATTTGCTCGTAGTTTTTACAATTTAATCACCAATCTCATTACATGGAATTAAAACGAGTAGTTGTAACCGGTTTAGGCGCACTTACACCTATAGGCAATACCAAAGATGAATATTGGAATGCCCTATTATCTGGTAAAAGTGGTGCAGCACCTGTTACACATTTTGATCCAGAAAAGTTCAAAACGCGATTTGCTTGCGAAATAAAGAACTTTGAAGTAACTGATTTTATCGATAGAAAACTTGCTCGTAAAATGGATAAGTTTTCTCAATATGCTATGGTAGTTTCTGACGAAGCTATTTTAGATTCTAAATTAGACCTCGACAAACTTGATAAGTTAAGAGTTGGTGTTATCTGGGGTGCTGGAATTGGCGGAATTGAAACTTTTCAAAATGAAGTTTTAAATTTTGCAGCTGGTGATGGAACGCCGAGATTTAACCCTTTCTTTATTCCAAAAATGATTGCTGATATTGCCCCTGGTAATATTTCAATTAAACACGGGTTTATGGGCCCTAATTACACAACCGTATCGGCGTGTGCATCCTCGGCAAATTCTATGATCGATGCAGTAAATAACATACGTTTAGATCATTGTGATGTAGTAATTACAGGTGGTAGTGAAGCAGCAGTAACGATTGCTGGTATGGGTGGTTTTAATGCCATGCATGCCATGTCTACTAGAAATGAAAGTCCTGAAACGGCTTCAAGACCTTTTGATGCAACCCGAGACGGATTTGTATTAGGTGAAGGTGGCGGTGCCATTATCTTAGAAGAATACGAGCATGCTAAAGCGAGAGGTGCAAAAATTTACGCCGAAGTTATTGGTGGTGGTTTGTCATCTGATGCGTATCATATGACTGCTCCTCATCCTGATGGAATTGGTGTTATTGCTGTTATGAAAAACTGTTTGCGAAATGCAGGTATAAAACCTACTGATGTAGACCATATTAATACACATGGAACTTCTACCCCCTTGGGTGATGTAGCTGAATTAAAAGCAATTAAAGAAGTATTTGGTGATCATGCCAAAAATATAAATATAAACTCAACCAAGTCAATGACTGGGCATTTGTTAGGTGCTGCTGGTGCTATTGAAGCCATTGCTGCTATTTTAGCCATAGAAAACGGTATCGTACCACCTACCATTAACCACGAAACTGTTGATGAAAATATTGATCCTGAATTAAATCTTACGTTGAATAAACCACAAAAGCGGGATGTTAAAATTGCCATGAGTAATACCTTTGGTTTTGGAGGTCACAATGCTTGTGTACTATTTAAAAAATTAGATGAATAATTCATGAATTTATTCAGCAAAATAATAAAATCTCGCTCTGTTAAAGACGAGATTTTTTTTGTTGAAATTCAAAACATTATTGGTTTCAAACCAGCCAAATTAGGACATTACAAAAAAGCATTTACTCATAGTTCTATAAAAAAAACCTCTTCTTCAGGGAAACTCTTAAACTATGAGCGTTTAGAATTTTTAGGTGATGCCATTCTAAGCGCCGTAATTGCCTATTACCTATTCAAGAAAATGCCACTGGGAAGTGAGGGCCATTTAACACAAATGCGTTCTAAGATTGTAAGTAGAGAACATCTGAATGAAATAGGGCGCGATTTAGATTTAATACGTTTTGTAATTAGCAATGTGCCTCCACAAAATTTTGGAGATAACATACATGGTAATGTTTTTGAGGCCCTCATTGGTGCTGTTTTTTTAGATAAAGGATATACATATTGTGAACGTTTTATCTATCGGGTAGTTATCGAACCCTATGTTGATATTGAACGATTAGAAGGTAAAATTACGAGTTATAAGAGCTTGTTGATAGAATGGTGTCAAAAACAAAAGAAAAAGATACGCTATGAGGTTTATGAAGATACGGGTAATGACTCATTAAAACACTTTAGTGTTAAACTTTTCATCAATGAAGAACCAATTTCAAAAGGCAGAGCAACCTCAAAGAAAAAAGCAGAAGAAATTGCCTCTAAGCGTGCTTATTATAAACTCCAAGATAAAATTATTTTGTAACCGAATAACGATAACGTTTTCGTAAGTATTCTTCTTCTATTCATAAAACAATACTTATTTTAGCGCAAATATTTGTGCGAATGTCTAAAGTGCTAACACTAGATTATGAAAACGAGCATGAGTATACACTGATTGGTATTCATGCTACTTTAGAAGATTATAGACTTGCATTTTATTTGAATTCCGCTTTAGCTATTCAGTTGAAACGTCAACCAGAAGACCTAGATTTTAATAGTGACAATAGCGTGTTCTCATTGTTTGCATATGATTGTAAACGTTCTTTTTCTTCTTGGTTTCTTATCGCAAATAAGCATATTTTTGATGCTAATTCAAAGGCAGATACTACGTATCTGTTTAATGAAGATTATCAAACTGCAATTTTAATTAAAGAAAAGAAACAAGTAGATTTTTTTTTAAAAATAGATAGTGATTTTGATATCACACAACTCAATGAAATTATAAAGAAAGTGAATACCATAAAAAATGTAATTACTTCCTATACTATAAATCCTAAAACCTTAAAATCTAAAGATTTTTTAATTTTTTAACTATGCGTAATCGTAAAAAAACAAAGATAGTAGCCACGCTAGGCCCAGCCTGTGACCCCGAAGTTCTTGAGCAAATGATGACAACTGGAGTGAATGTATTTCGAGTAAACTTTTCACATGCCAATTATGAAAATGTTGCTAGAGTTATAAAACAGATTCGAGAAATTAATGTCAAAAAAGGATATAATGTTGCGGTCTTAGCAGATTTACAGGGTCCTAAGTTACGCGTAGGCGTAATGCCGGATGGTATTGTGCTTAAGAAAGGAGATACTTTCAAATTCACGACCGAAAAATGCGAAGGCACCTCAGGAATAGCATATATGACCTATCAACAATTTCCTCAAGATGTTCAAAAAGGGGAACATATTTTGGTAGACGATGGCAAGTTATTATTTGAAGTAATTGATTCTGATCGCGAATCATTGGTGACGACAAAAGTGCTACGTGGTGGACCATTGACCTCTAAAAAAGGAGTGAATTTACCCAATACAAAAATTTCACAGCCTGCATTAACAGAAAAAGATGTAGAGGATGCATTATTTGCCATAAAAATGGAAGTAGATTGGATAGCGTTATCGTTTGTTAGATCGCCTAAAGATTTGATGCAACTACAACGGTTAATTCAAGATAATTCAAGTTATAAAATTCCGATTATTGCAAAAATCGAAAAGCCTGAAGCTGTTGCGAACATTCAAAAAATTACAGCTTATTGCGATGGTTTAATGGTTGCCCGTGGCGACCTGGGCGTTGAAGTACCGATGGAAAAGGTTCCACTTATTCAGAAAAAACTTGTATTACAAGCTAAGAAAGCCAGGATTCCGGTAATTATTGCAACACAAATGATGGAGACTATGATTACGAATCAAGTACCCACCAGAGCAGAAGTAAACGATGTTGCCAATTCTGTTATGGATGGAGCTGATGCTGTAATGCTTTCGGGTGAAACTTCGGTTGGTAAGTACCCTGTTGAAGTGATTCAGCAAATGCGTAATATAATTGAAAGCGTTGAAGACTCTCCTTTAATCATAAAGCCTACCCTCTCTATTCAGACAATCAATGATCGATTTATTTCAAAAACGATTTGTCATCAGGCGGCAAAAATGTCAGCAAGTATTGATGCTACAGTTATTTCTACGTTGACAGATAGTGGTTATACTGCATTTCAAATTTCGGCATGGCGACCTAAAACACATATCTTGGCTTTTTCATCAAATAAAAGAATCTTAGCCATGCTAAACTTATTATGGGGTGTTAAAGCGCAGTATTATGATAAAATGTCTAGTACGGATGATACCGTTGACGACATCAATAAAATTGCAGTCGACAAGGACTATGCCGAATCAGGTGATTTTGTGATTAACTTAACTTCAATGCCTGCAAAATCACAAGGGATGGTAAATACATTACGTGTTTGTCAAATAGAATAATGACTCCTGTAAATAAAAGGCTCAAAACGTACTAATAAATTATGTACCTTGGGCCTTAAGTATATAAAAATGCTCCCTAAAAATGGAACAGCCTTACGTAACATTATCGATAAAAAATGAAGTAGGTACCATAGAATTTTTTCATCCTAATCACAATGCACTCCCAAGTAATTTACTAGCAAAACTGCGAGATACGATTATCGCTGCCGATACAAACGAAAAGGTGAGAGTCATTATTTTAAAGAGTGGTGGTGAAAAAACCTTTTGCGCTGGAGCCAATTTTAATGAGCTCATTGCTATTTCAACACCTGAACAAGGAAAATTATTTTTTGCCGGCTTTGCCAATGTTATAAATGCTATGCGTAAGTGCTCAAAATTAATTATTGCACGCGTACAAGGAAAAGCTGTTGGTGGTGGTGTGGGTTTGGCCGCTGCTGCTGACTATTGTATAGCTACCAAATATGCTTCTATAAAATTAAGCGAATTGAGTATTGGTATCGGCCCATTTGTAATTGAACCCGCTGTTTCTCGTAAAATAGGCCTCAGTGCTTTTTCTCAAATGACCTTAGATGCAACTACTTTCTTTTCTCCAGATTGGGCGAAGCAACAAGGATTGTACAACGCTATACACGATTCTAGCCAAGACTTAGACGCTTCGGTAAAAGCTTTCGCTGAAAACTTATCTACTTACAATCCAGCTGCGTTAAAAGAGATGAAGGCTGTTTTTTGGCAACAAACCGACCATTGGGACACCCTTTTATCGGAACGTGCTGAAACGAGCGGTAGATTAGTATTAAGTGAATTTACCAAAGAAACCTTGAAAAGTTTTAAGTAGCCTAACTTAGCTCACTACAATATTTCGTCGTTGGGCAATAGTAATACCATCATCTATTAAATGACCAACTTCTGGACGCTGTAGCTTAACACTTTCTAAATGCTTTAGAATGTTTTCGCAAAGCACTTGCTCCTTTTCTGTATAGGCTAATTCGTAGAGTTCTATTGATAATAACCAATCATTAGGATGCTGTTCAATAATACGTTCTAGTACTTTTGTTCTAGAAATGGTTCTGTTTATAGCCGCTCGGTAATCTCTAACCTGTTGATACAATTTTTCTAAATCTAATCGTTCGTCAGAATTTTCTACATGAATCGTATTAGAAGAAATTTCATGTGTTACCAAATCAAAACTATTGATATCTGCCGCTCCAGAATAAGCAGAAACAATCCCTTTTCCTACGGCCATATCATAAACTCCACATGAGGGGTCAAACAAAATTTCATCTTTATAACGAACAGTACAATTATTAAAACTGATTAAGAAAATCTTACCTTGCAAATTGCGTTTCCCTGTAATAATTTCGCCCTCTACGGTAATGCCTCCTTCAAATTCAAGCTTAACAGATTCGCCTTCAAAAATATCATAGGCACGTAAATCTCTTGGACTCATATCCTCAATCGCCAAATTGATGCCATTTAATTTGCCAATAGGCGAACCAAAACCATTTGTATGGTTTTTAATACCATGACCTACTAACTCTTTATCACGATTTGCCAAAGCACTGTCGCCCTTAGTCTGTAAATAAACAGTAGCGCCATTATACTCCATGATATTTGTAAATACACCAGAAATTTGTAAACCCGTACTCAGTTCAACGGTTCCTAAAGCATTTGAATGAACTAACTTTCTTATGCCGTTAAGACCACCTGTGCGCAATGCCATCGTGTTGGCAAACTCTTCTAGAACAAAACTAAGGTGTGCAAAATTTGGCGTTACAAAAAGTTGGGGTTGCGGCTTCGTAATGTCAAAATTTTGAAATGCAGCTTTCATATTATACGGTAGTTTTTTGACTTTATCAGTCATACACCAAGTGCTTTCTCCAATAGAGGAAAGTAAGCCTGCACCATAAATTTTTGGATCTTCTAGGGTTCCGATTAAGCCATACTCTACCGTCCACCAATGTAAATTACGGATGAGTGCCATTTCACTAGGCTCCCCCATATTGTTTTGTAATGCCATCACTTTTTCTTCAGCGATAGCAATATCATCGCCGGAAGTGCTGGGGGCCTCTTTAATGATAGATAAATACCTCACTGCTTCATACAGCTCATAATCTTTAGCAGAAGAAATAGCCTTACAGCCTATTTCACCAAAACGGCGTAAATATTCGGCGTATTCTGGATTCGCAATAATAGGTGCATGACCGGCACCTTCATGAATAATATCTGGCGCTGGTGTATATTCTATATGTTCTAATTGACGAATATCGCTTGCAATAACCAACACATTATAGGCTTGAAATTCCATAAAAGCATTTGGCGGAATAAAACCATCGACTGCAACCGCAGCCCAACCAATTTCTTT
>RCNE010002177.1_pt1 | contig 10545 bp, 7 predicted proteins | sample 2041361 | NCBI WGS metagenome assembly RCNE01 (sample SAMN09708229, study PRJNA481090) | Marine sediment metagenome, whole genome shotgun sequencing project.
AAATAGCGACGTAAAAAACGTGGATTAAATTCATGGGTCATTCCTAGCATATCATGTATCACTAAAACTTGACCATCTACGCCATTACCAGCACCAATTCCAATTACTGGTATTGATATACTTTCAGCCACTTCTTTAGCTAAAGCTGCTGGCACTTTCTCTAGTACTATCCCAAAACAACCTAATTCTTCTAACAGTTTTGCATCTTTTTTGAGTTTCTCTGCTTCTTCTTCCTCTTTTGCTCTAACTGTATACGTACCAAATTTATAGATAGATTGAGGAGTTAAACCTAAATGTCCCATAACTGGGATACCTGCATTTAAGATTCTTTTAATTGATTCTTTAACTTCTCTACCCCCTTCTAACTTTACAGCATGACCACCAGACTCTTTCATAATTCTAATTGCAGAACGCAGTGCCTCTTTTGGGTCAGATTGATAGCTACCAAAAGGTAAGTCTACTACAACTAAACACCGTTCTATCGCTCTAACAACCGAAGATGCATGATAAATCATTTGATCTAGTGTAATAGGCAACGTAGTTTCATGACCTGCCATGACATTTGAGGCTGAATCACCCACTAAAATAACATCAATGCCCGCATGGTCAACAATCTTTGCCATGCTATAGTCATACGCCGTCAACATAGCTATTTTTTCACCATTCTTTTTCATTTCTACCAATGACTTAACGGTAATTCTCTTATACTCTTTTTTAGCTGTAGACATGTTTTTATAATTTATGGTTGTAAGACCGAAGTCTAATTTTCGTTATTTTCATTTTCCGAAGATTCCTCATCTTTATTATTTAAAATTGAAGGAAATAATGTTGGTGCAAAATTCTTAACAGGATTATACAGTATAGAGCTTTGCAATTTTTCTTCGCTTACAAAAGGCAATGTTCTATTTAACTTACTAAATACAATCAACACAATACTTAATATTAACGCCAATTTGGCGGCTCCAAATACCGCTCCTGCTACTTTATTTAAAATTCCTAAAGCGGCGACATCAGCAATTTTTGTGAGTAATTTTCCCGTCAAAGAAATTAATAACACAATGATTACAAATGTACATGCAAAGGCTATTATTTGTATGTATTTTTCTGTCCAATCTACTTTATCTTTTAAAAAATCGGCGGCAAAATATGAAAAATGCATTGCTCCATAAACACCCAAAGCCAATGCAACTAAGGAAGTAATTTCGACAAAAAAACCATTCATAAATCCTCTTACGACTCCGAAAAGTAAAATGACAATTAATATAATATCTAATATATTCATATAAAAAATTTATCAAATATATTATTTTTAGCTAGACTTCTTCAATTTTGACGCTATCGCTTATATAAACTAGTAATTTCTTTTTTACAGTAAACCCTAATTGTTGAATAGTTGCCGCATAATTTTCTAGCTGCTGATGGTATTTCTTGTCAGATTTACCAGTTTTATAATCAATGATTACAGCCTCTTTAGCTGAATTAATCACTAACCTATCGGGGATAATTACTTCTCCTGTTACTGTCAAAATTTCTCGCTCATTTAAAACAGTATTATTTTGTTGAAAATATGGTGCTAAATCAGGATGCTTTACAACTTGATCTATCATTTGTTCAATTTTACCTAATTGTTCTTTCTGTATGAACCCAGTAGTATAATAATGCTGAATAGTATCTTCAATATCTACTTCAGTCTTAATATTAGATAAAATTTCATGAATTAAATTACCAAAAGCAATCGATTCTTGCTTGTCTTCATCCCAAAATAATCGTGCATTTAGAGCTACATTAATATTATGATCTTGCCATGGTGAACTTATAAATTCTTGTAGCTCGTAGCTTATTTTTTTTGGTGATTCCTTAACGGAAACTCTTTGTTCTAAGCCAAATTCATACTTGTTCTCGGTATCATTATAATTACCAATAGATTTTAAATATTCTATAAAGAATTGAGAATAAAACCTGGGCTCGTCTGTCTGTTTCTTCGTTTCTGAAATAATATATAATTGCTCAATAGCTCGTGTTAATGTTACATACAACAAATTAATATTATCAAGCTCTAGTTCATCCCTTTTTGCTTGATATAAGTGTTTTCCCACCGTTCCAGTCTGCTCTAGAGATTTATTATAATTGATGAGTAAGGAGTCAAAATTATTATACTTTTCTTTTTCTACTATTGGATACCAAATTTTAGGATTTTGTTCTCTGTATATGTCTAAATCATACGGGAAAATAACAACGGGAAATTCCAAACCTTTCGATTTATGGATAGTCATGATTCGAACTGCATCTTTTCCATCAGGAACCACAATGCTTAATACATCTTTTTTTTGCTCCCACAAGTCTAAAAATCCTTGATTTCCTTCACCACTTCTTTGAGAATATTTCAACACTTCATCTAGAAAAAATTGCAAATAGGCATCCGATGATTGTGTTAGGTTAAAACTCCTTATAATTTCTTCAATACTCTCGTAAAAAGGTAACTGTACAAAATGTTGATAGTTAAAATAAACTCCATAAACCTCTAATTTACGCATCAATTCATTAATAGTTTCATCGATTAGACTCGTAAAGAATTCATGTTTATCTACAGCTATATTTAAATGTTCATGTAGAAAATAAAGCACCTCTAACTTTGCTTCTTTGTTAGACTGCTGTTGCAAATAACTTAACAAATCGATGATGAAATTAACTTTAGAAGAGTTTTGCAATAATAATGTTTCTGAGCTAATAATATCAATTCCTTTTTCTGATAAATAATTTGCAATTGTAACGCCTTGTTTGCGAGTTCTAGTTAATACACAAATTTCATTTTTATCGAATTCTCCATCTAAGTCATTGATAATTTCGAATACTTTTTCAGGATAGACTTCGTCTTTTTCTGCCGCACTCAATCCTTCTTCAATAAACGATAATTGCACATAACCTCCTTTTTTTGAATTTAGCTTTTGCTGATTCTCTTTTTTATAAATGTTTACGTAATCATCGTTGCTAAAGTGTTTCGAAACAAACTGAAAAAAATTATTGTTAAAATCAATAATTTCGCTATAACTACGATAATTGGTGTCTAATAGATTTGGTGTTTTCTCAATTTGAAACGGGTTCTTTTCAGATGTAGTATTGTCATCAGATGATAAGTTAATAAACTGTTCTGCCTCGCCACCGCGCCAACGGTAAATAGCCTGCTTCGCATCACCAACTAATAGTAAACTAGCATTTTCTTGTGACAATGCATTATCAATTAAAGGAACTAAATTTTGCCACTGTAATCCCGAAGTATCTTGCATTTCATCGATAAAATAATGCTTCAATTTTTCACCAATACGTTCATAAATAAAAGCCGCTGGTTGCTCTCGTAAATTTTTACTGATGAGCTGATTGAATTCCGCATTTAAGCGAATGTTTTTATCTTCTTTAATCTCATTTAAAGCACTATTTATTTTACTCAGCACCGCTAACGGAATTAAACTATTTATAAATAGTTTATTGAGTGTGTATTCTTTAAAGTAATCATTATAAAGAGTTTTAGATGTATTGTATAATTCGGTTAAAGGTTCTAAAATAGAATCGATTGCATATTTATCTTCTACAGTTGCTTTCGCTGCATGAAAATGATAATTTTCTTCAATATTCTTATTTAGTCTACCATCAAAATTTAACTTATCAAGTTCTTTTCTTTTAAGTTTATAAAAATGATTTGGTAATTCTCCCGCATGAGAAAATTTATTTTTTTCAATACCTATTGAATCCAAAACCGCCATTCCTTCTTCACCAATAGCCATAAACTTTGCCTCTAATTCTTGTTGTTTCTTAGTGAGTGTTACTTTTAATTCTACAAACTCATTAATCGATTTTTCTTTGATTTTTTGAACGTGTAACATATCATTTTCGTTCAATAAAATTTTAGCAATCTCTTTTAATTCGAAAGAAATATCCCATGACTTATCTTCATTCGCTTTTTGTAAAGAAAAATCGATCAATACTTTGGTCAATTCTTTATCCTCTCCAATCTTAGAAATCAATACATCAACAGCTTCATTCAATAATGATTTCGTGTCCATTTCGACATCAAAATTGAGTGATAAACCCAAATCGAAAGCAAAACTTCGAATCAACCGGTGTGTAAAACTATCTATGGTAGTGATATTAAAAGCCGAATAGTTATTTAATATACTTTGTAATATTTTTATTGAACGTTCATGAATAAGGCTGTCTTGCAAATCCGTTTCTTCTTCAATTTTAAGAAACAAATCGCTTTTATCTTGTAAAATTTCTGGGTTAGCGAAATCACGTAAATTACTAATAATACGTTCTTTCATTTCGGCAGCAGCCTTATTAGTAAACGTAATGGCTAAGATGTTTTGAAAGCGATTTGCCTCGGAAGTTTGCAATAAAATCTTCAAATATTCCTTTACCAATGTAAAGGTTTTTCCACTTCCAGCGGAAGCGTTATAGACTTTAAATGTTGCCAAATTTTGCACTCGTGTAATTTTATGCAAAATACAAAAAAGCCAAACTAAACTGTTTGGCTTTTAAAATTAAAATTTAAAAATATGTTAACCTAAAGCAACATCCATACTCATCATAATTATAAAGCCTATTATAAAGCCCATCGTAGCAATATCGGTATACTTATCTCGCTGTGTTTCTGGTATAACCTCTTCAACAACAACAAATATCATAGCACCCGCAGCAAATGCTAATGCATATGGTAAAATAGGTTGAAATGTCATTACGGCCCAAGCGCCTAAAACACCTGCAATTGGTTCAACAATTGCAGAAAACTGCCCATACATAAAACTTTTGCGTCTACTTGCCCCTTGCCTTCTCATAGGCATTGCCACTGCAAAACCTTCAGGAAAATTTTGCAATCCAATACCAATAGCCAATGCAACAGCTCCACCGATTGTCGCTCCGTCAAACCCAGCAGCAACACCTCCAAACAATACGCCAACCGCCAATCCTTCAGGTATATTATGTAACGTAATTGCCAACACTAATAAGGTGGTTCTGTGCCAAGGCGTCTTCACGCCTTCTGCTTCTTTAGTATTAAAATTAACATGTAAATGGGGCAATACTTTATCTAACCCAAACAAGAACAATGCGCCTAAAAAGAAACCAACCGCAGCGGGAATAACTTTAATGAAACCCTCACCTGCGCTCATTTCAATAGCTGGATTTAGTAAACTCCAAAAACTTGCCGCCACCATTACGCCTCCTGTAAAACCTAACATTCCATCAAAAAGTGCTCTATTCATTCCTTTAAAAAAGAAAACGAGAGAAGCTCCTAAAGCAGTTAGGCCCCAAGTAAATAACGTAGCATACAATGCCGCTAAAATTGGATTGATACTTTCTAAATAATTAATAACTTGATCTAACATTTCAATTTGATTTTATTGTAATTCTTTAACTAATAAGTTATTAGCAATATCATCGGTTATTACTATTTCTTTTTTATCTATTTCTATCTGTAGCGATTTGTCGAAAGGTTCTATAGAGATAACCTTTATCAAATGACCAATTGCAATCCCTTTTTTATCTAAATACCTTAAAAAGTCATCCGAAGAATCTTTAATACTCAACAAAACACTTTGCTCATTCTCTTTTAATGTAGACAATTTTATTTTTTTTCGTTTTGTGATTTTTCCATCCTTATCGGGAATTGGATCTCCATGTGGATCTATCGTAGGAAATTCTAGAAACTGATCGAGTTTGTCAATTAAGGCTTCAGATTTGATATGCTCTAGCTGTTCTGCAATTTCATGAACCTCATCCCAGGAGAAGTTTAATTTTTCGAATAAAAAAACCTCCCAAAGACGATGTTTTCTGATGATAATCGCTGCCGATTTTTTACCAAAACTAGTTAACGTTACACCTTGATACTTTTTATAAATAACAACCTTCTTTTCTGATAACTTTTTAACCATATCAGTAACTGAAGATGCTTTTGTGTCTAGCTTTTTAGCAATAGAGTTTGTACTAATCCCTTTTTTAGAAATTTCTTCTAAATGATAAATTGCTTTTAAATAATTTTCTTCAGAAAGTGTAAACATGCTGATTTTTTGCTACGACAAATATATAAAATTAAAATTAATAAAATTATTTTTAGACAAGACTAAAAATTAATTTATATTTACATAAAAATTAAAACAAAATGAAGCTATTTTTATCAAGCTTATTTATACTATTATCAGTAACTGTTTACACCCAAGAGCTTACTATTTCTGGTACCGTAACTTTAAATAATGAACCCTTGCCTTTTGCAAATATCTACATCAAAAATTCCGATAAAGGAACTGTCACGGATGAAAATGGCAACTACAAAATAAGTAATCTACAACCTAATTTATATACGCTTTACGCCTCATTTACTGGATACAATACCCTAAAAAAGTCAATTAGTGTTACAGACACATCTATAACTGTAGATTTTAATTTGACCGAAAACTCCTCATTAGATGAAGTCGTAATAACTGGTACTATGAAAGCTGTAAGTAGGTTAGAAAGTCCTGTACCTGTTGAAGTATATACACCAATTTTTTTTAAAAGGAACCCTACGCCTAATATATTTGAAGCGCTACAAAATGTGAACGGTGTGCGGCCACAATTAAATTGTAACGTGTGTAATACTGGTGATATTCACATAAACGGATTAGAAGGCCCTTACACCATGGTATTGATTGACGGTATGCCCATAGTAAGTGGTTTATCAACTGTTTATGGACTGTCTGGAATACCTAATTCTCTCATTGAACAAGTGGAGATTGTTAAAGGTCCTGCTTCATCATTATATGGTAGTGAAGCTGTTGGCGGACTTATCAACATCATTACAAAATTACCAGAAAATGCTCCAATATTCTTTGCTGATGCATTTTCATCTTCTTGGCTAGAGACCAATATTGATGTAGGTTTTAAGTCTAAAATAGGCAACAATGCTTCTCTTCTAGTTGGTGCTAACTATTATAAATATGATAACCCGATTGACAATAACAATGATAATTTTACTGATGTAACGCTACAAGATCGTATTTCGATTTTCCAGAAATGGAATTTCAAGCGTAAAAAAGATAGAAAATTATCATTTGTTGGACGCTTTTTCTACGAAGATCGCTGGGGCGGAGAAATGCAATGGAATAAAGATTTTAGAGGTGGAGACGAAGTGTATGGCGAAAGTATTTATACCAAACGCTTTGAACTTTTAGGTAATTATCAGCTTCCCGTTAAGGAAAAAATGATGCTTTCTTTTTCTTATACCGACCATAATCAAGATTCAAGATATGGTGATATTCCGTATTTAGCTACACAACGTATTGGTTTTAGTCAGCTAACTTGGGATAAAACCCTTAAAAACCACGATCTCTTATTAGGATCAGCCATTCGTTATAATTATTATAATGATAACACTACCGCAACTAATACAGCTGATGAAATTGTGATTCCGTCGATTTTCATACAAGACGAAATAAAATTTAATGAAAAACATACGATGCTTCTCGGCGCTAGGTATGATTATGACAAACGACATGGAAGCATTTTTACACCAAGATTAGCGTATCGCTATAAACCCTCAAAAGATGCCATCATACGTCTCAATGCAGGTACTGGTTTTAGAGTGGTTAACTTATTTACCGAAGAGCATGCCGCACTTACGGGCTCTAGAGATGTGGTCATAAAAAATGCATTGAAACCTGAACGATCTTACAACGTGAACCTTAATTATTTGAAGAAATATTATACAAAAAATAATACTATTCTCACATTAGACGCCTCTGCTTGGTACACGCATTTTACCAATTTGATTTTACCTGACTACGATACCAATGCCAATCAAATTATATATGATAACCTTGACGGATTTGCAAATACCATGGGTATTAGCGCAAATTTAGATGCTACATTTAGTAATGGCCTAAAAATTATAGCCGGCGCAACCATACAAGAAGTTTCAAAAACAGAAGACAACATCAAAATAGATCAAATTTTAACTGAAAAATTTACAAGCACATGGTCAATTTCCTATAAATTTTACAAGCCTAATATTAAGATTGATTATACCGGTAATCTTTATGGGCCAATGCGATTACCATTGTTAGGTGAGTTAGATCCACGCTCAGAATTCTCTCCTGTTTGGAGCATTCAAAATATACAATTTACATATGACAGAATTGATAATTTAGAAATCTATGGAGGTGTAAAGAATTTATTGAATTGGACGCCCAACCGCAATAATCCTTTTATCATTGCACGTGCAGAAGATCCTTTTGATAAAAATGTTGATTTTGATGCGAACGGAAATGCACTTGCAACAGTGAATAATCCGTACGCATTAACCTTTGACCCAACCTATGTCTACGCACCTAATCAAGGAATTCGAGGTTTTATAGGTTTAAGATATTCATTGCGCTAACAATTTTTGGTGCAATTATAAATACTATATTTGAGTATCAAATCATAGTATTACATGTTAACGAGCCAAAAAGATAAATTTAGAATTCCTGCAGATGTTACCTATTTAAATGGTGCATATATGTCACCCTCACTTAAAAGTGTAGAAAAAGTAGGCCACGAAGCAATCACTCAAAAATGCTTTCCGTATGAAGTTGGTGCAAAAGATTTTTTTATACATTCTGAGAATCTAAGAAAACAATTTGCGCAATTTATTGAGGTTCCAGATTATCAAAATACAGCAATAATTCCTTCTGCTTCGTATGCTTTGGCGAGTATCGCTAATAATGTATGCTTAAAAGCAGAAGATGAAATTATTATTGTTGATGAACAGTTTCCTAGTAATGTGTATGCTTGGCAAAAAGTTGCAAAAAAGAATAATGCTGAGATTATAGTTGTAAAACCTCCTTTGGAATTCGAAAAAAGAGGCAAAATTTGGAATCAAAACATACTAAATGCTATCAACGAAAAAACCGCGGTTGTTACTTTAGGTCCCTTGCATTGGGCAGACGGTACTTTGTTTGATTTAAAAGCAATTCGAGAAAAAACCCAAGCCAATAATGCTTTACTAATTATCGATGGTTCACAAAGTATTGGGGCGCTACCCTTCTCCGTACAGGATATTCAACCAGATGCCGCCGTAACAGTAGCCTACAAATGGTTAATGGGTCCGTACTCTTTCGGAATGGCGTATTATTCAGATTATTTTAATGAAGGCGAACCAATCGAAGATAACTGGATTAACCGTTATAACAGCGAAGATTTTACAGGATTGGTAAATTATGAAAGTCGATATCAACCTAAAGCAGGGCGCTATAATATGGGTGAATACTCCAATTTTGTAAATACACCTATGCTAGCTAAAAGCTTGGAACAAATACAAGAATGGAACCCTGAGAACATCCAAGAGTATTGTCATCAAATATCTAAAAAAGCAATCAATGATTTGAGGGCATTGGGTTGTTTTATTGAAGATGACGAATATCGTGCTAAGCACTTATTTGGTGTGTATTTACCAAGACATATTAATTTAGATGAACTTAAAGCTAAGTTTAAAGAACAAAATATCTATGTCTCCTTTCGTGGTAATGCTATTCGTGTTTCTTGTAGTGTATATAACGATGAAGGTGACTTTCAAAAATTAGTGGATTGTTTTAAATAAGGCTTGGTATATTTTTTGCAGCATAAATAAACATGAAAAAGTATTTTATAATTTTTATTTTAACTTCATTTATACTCAATTCTTTTGGTCAAGAAAAGGGTAATATTAGACCTTTTATAAACCCGGCAGAAACAAAAGCAAGATTTATTGAAGATAAAAACCTATCTGAAAATGAAAATCTAAAATCTTTTAGAAAAAAAATTAAAGAGCATTTCATTAAACACCTAGAAAATACTTCAGTAAAAGATTCAATTAAAGATAAAATTTTTGTTAGCTTTAAAATAGATACAGTAGGCGTCTCTATTTTTCATAACTTAAAACCTCAAAAATTAGAAACAATATATTTAAAAGTAGTATTTTCAAATATAATTAACTCTTTTCCAAAATTCATTCCTGCCACCCAAAGAAATAAAAAAGTTCCAATCTATTATACCTTCATCTATAAAAATAAATAACTTAACCCTATCTACTGAGCTTGAATGTGGAACGGGTCTATCACTGACTTACTACCATGATACCAATGAGATTGACGGTGGATATCTTGAGCTTGAAGCAACTAAGAGCTATAAACTTAGCGAATGTGTTAGCCTTGACCTGGCTGTAGGTGCAGCATGGAGCTTCGGCTACAATGGTGACGTCGACGGTGGTGACCTTGACGGCTTCAACCATTACTATGTCTCAGTAGCTGCTCCTTGGGCGATCAACGAAAACATGACGAAAGCAGTCGATTGGTAAAGCGCGCTCGCGAACGAATGGAAGAAGCGGCGGTAGCGAACGACTACGAAGACTTCCGCGTAGCCGACGCGATCGTACGTGAATCGTTGGAGGTATGGCCTGAGAACGAGAGGGCGATTCGGCTGACTGCTGAGCTGCAGACACGTTTCGCGGCAATGGCGACCGACCGTGGCGACTTGGACTTGGCTTTATCAATCTTTCAGACA
>RCNE010002178.1_pt1 | contig 10545 bp, 4 predicted proteins | sample 2041361 | NCBI WGS metagenome assembly RCNE01 (sample SAMN09708229, study PRJNA481090) | Marine sediment metagenome, whole genome shotgun sequencing project.
TGTTTGGGATAGACAAGTCTAAATTCTATCGCAAAGACATAGGAGCAGGAAGCAGCATGTTCGGAAGAAACCTTGGCACCTTGCTTGGCCCAGCGGCTGGTCCAAACACACAGCTTGCGCAGAATCTTGTTGCGGCGTACGTCAGCGGGTTTCGATTCATGGAGCTTAAAACCGTGCAAACGCTTGACGGCGAGGATTTGGCCGCCCTTATACCGCGCCCGTGCATCAACGCGCAAGACGAGGGGTATAACTGTGAGTGGTCGACAGAGCAAACGTTCAATCAGTTGTCGGCGGGGTTTGATTCTGTTGATCGCGTATGGGTTGGACAGGACTTCTATGCAAACCGGTTGCAAGATTGGCGAATTTCCAAGGGCCGATTGGAAGCGATTCAGGGAAGCAACTCGAAGCCGATGCGTACGGCCCACGTGCTCACCCGATCAATCAACCAGACCGGCAGCAAAGCCGTCATCAGCGTGACGACCGGGCCCATTGAGCCCGGTGACCCAGGCCCGGGGCGCGCGGATACGTGGTCCGGTTTTCTGGTTGGCGCTGGTGGCGAAGCAGTTGACTACCGCATTTCGTCGCTCGTACATCACTGGCCGTCCGAAGATGGTGGGTTGATTGTTGGTGTCGATGGCTCTGGCCAGGTTATAGTCCGCGACAATGCGGGAGACCACGGTTATCGGCGGCCGATTCGTGAAATCCCTACGGAGAGCTGGACGCGGCTCAAACCGATGTTGCCGGGTGATTCCATTGCCGTCCACCTGTTGGCAACTGGCGTTCGAATAACGGGCAGGTTTACGAAATCCGATACCGGTTTTGATCTCGTCGTGACCGTCGTTCATCCGCACACAGGTCGCGAGGTGTCCAAGGCGATCTACCGTGATATTCCTGCGGATCGCGTCGACGGCAACATTGCGTTAGTGTCGCATACGAGTCCGCTAGGAGAAGGCCCCGGTTATTGGTTTGACGACCTTAGTGTTGCCGGTGACCTGATCGACCTGCACGAGGAACGCAGCTTTGGTCCCATTCTTGGCACTTTTCACACCCTGAGTAATGGGTTGTTGAAAATGACGGCGCAATTTGCACCGATTGGTCCGGACGATAACACTGTCGCGAATCTGGAGACGCAACACGGCGGGACCTGGACGAGGCTTGCCAGCTCGCCGATCGACCCACAGAGTTTTACGGCACACTTTCGGCAGGAAGCCTGGTCATCGAACGTCGACACGCCGTACCGAGTTGTGTACGAAGAGAAGATCGGAGACACATCTGAGACAAAGTTTTACGAAGGCGTCTTGCGAGTGCCTCCGGATGATGATACGTTCGTGTTAGCGGCAATGAATTGCCAGAACATTTCCGGTGGGGAAGGACAGTGGAATCACGATCACTTTTGGTACCCGCACGCCGAAATGTCGGCCGCTGTAATCAATCAGCAGCCGGACATGGTCTTTTTTGCCGGAGACCAGATCTACGAAGCTGGACTTGAAGGGATTGTCCGCGAGCCAGTCGACGAATCCATGCTCGACTACCTGAATCACTGGTACCGTTTTGTCTGGGCGTTCCGCGACGTTACCCGCGACATTCCTTCCGTGATTATTCCGGATGACCACGATGTCTACCATGGTAACGTTTGGGGTAACGACGGAGTTAAAGTTGAAGGAGAGTTCAGTCCACCGACCGACGCGGGCGGGTATTTGATGCCGACGGAGTGGGTGAACATGATGCACCGGACACAGGTTGCGCACTTGCCGGATCCGGTCGACCCCGAACCCTTGTCGAACGGCATCTCTGTCTATCACACACGAATGGAGTATGCCGGACTGAGTTTTGGCATTATTGCGGATCGCGCATTTAAGTCGCCACCAAAAGTCGTTGTGCCTGACGCAGAGGTCTGGAACGGCTGGCCGCAGGCTCGCCGATATGACGCACGCGATGCAGATGTCGAAGGTGCGGAACTGCTCGGAGAGCGCCAGATCAGCTTTCTGGATGAGTGGGCAAATGACTGGTCGTCCGATGCGTGGGTGAAGGTCGTTTTGTCACAAACCTTGTTTAGCAACCTCGCGACACTTCCGTCAGGTGCTGGCAGCGGAGCGGTGTTGCCATCGTTGTCCCACCCGCAGCCGGGGGAATATCCGGTGAACGACCGACTCGCGGATGATATGGATTCGAATGGCTGGCCCCAGTCAGGTCGAGACACGGCTTTGCGTGTGATGCGCAAGGGATTTGCCTTCCACATTGCAGGCGACCAGCACCTTGGAAGCTTTGTGCAATACGGGGTCGACGAGTTCGGTGATGCTGGCAACGCCTTTGTGGTGCCATCGATCGCAAATATTTGGCCACGCCGATGGTTTCCGCCTGAACCAGGGATGAATCGAAATCCGTATGAGCCGAGATATACGGGTGACTATTTTGATGGCTTTGGAAATCGGATGACCGTCAGGGCGGTGGCCAACCCGGTTCGAAGCGGACGTAAGCCTGAAGCGCTTTACGATCGATCGCCGGGGTACGGGATTATCCGCTTCTACAAAGAATCGCGGGATATCGAATCAGAGGCCTGGCCGAGATGGGCCGATCCGACGCTGGACCCAGAAGCTAAACAGTATGCAGGATGGCCGGTTACCGTTTCGATCACGAGTAACTATGGTCGTGAACCGGTTGCCCATCTTGCGACGCTTGTAGTCGACGGGCTGGATGATCCTGTGATCCAGGTACGCCGACAATCAGACAACGATATCATTTACACGCGTCGCATCAGGGGCAATTGGTTTCGGCCGCCGGTGTTCGATGCCAGGCAGCGCTACATAGTTCGGGTTGGCGATGGTCGATCTGAGAACGATGTGGTGCTGCGCGACCTTCGGCCGGTAGCCACGTCAGATTCAACGCTTCGAGTAACGTGGCCAGCGCATTGAGGGGCAGTGCCAGAGTGGTCAGACTTGCCCGAAAGAATATGCCGGATTGGCACGGAGTAGGAAAGGCGTTCGAGAGCGAGGGGAAGGGCGCGGGCTAATTGATCGCACGGGCCACGACAATTCCTTCGACCAGTCGATTTCCGAGAACGTAATCCCGAAGACTTTTAGTAATTGTAACTTCGCCACTTGCCGACGAGGCGTGCAAGAGGCCAACTGATCCGTCCGGGTTGCGGTACGCAAATCCGCTATGGGAAACATCAAGCCCGCGAGCGATGGTAGCGGTTGACACGATGTCGCCTGGCTTAATGAGTTCCAAGGCAGGTTTCATCTTACTCTGCGGAATGTAGAACTGAGGGACACCATTTAAGTGTTCCTCCATTGCAACAATCTCCTGATGCAGCGAGTCATTGGCTGCAAGACGCTTGTACAGTCGCCGATGGCGTGACATGATGTTGAGTTCTTTTGTCCGACGTTCTCCACCCAATTCTTCGGTTACATCACGGACAAACCCCATCTGCTGGTTATCGTAAATCCAGTCTGAGAAATAATGCAGCCTGCTCGCATATCCGTTTATTTCGCCACCTCGGTAACGGAGTTTCTGAAGCCGGTGCACAAATCCAGCGCCTGAATAATCATCTTGACTGATTCCGCTGGAAAGCGCCAGCACCGTTTCCATAAATAGTACACAGTCATACTTGCGAAAGGAAACGACGAGTTCTTCTGTCTCCGATTCGTCGAGCATACCGCCGACGTAGGTCGATCCGACAAACCGTTCACCAACCCATTGCACAACGCTGTCCAGCGGCATTGCACTGACTTGCCGTGCACGGGCAATACGCATGAGGTTTTCGAAAGTGACAACCTCTGAGGAGTCGATGTTGGGCAGCACATCGACAAGTGTTGACGGTTTTCGGACTGAAACGATTTCGGAAGGAGCAGACGGTCGCTCGACGGTCGCTCGGCCAGCAATCGAAAGGATGCTGGCTGTCCTGACGGCGGGGTAAACAGACTGGTCGAAGTCACCGTGGTAACAGCTCAGTCCGCCGGACATAAGTATTGTAATGACTGCAATGGATGCAGCGTGGGACAATTTGCGCATATCTCCTGTACCGAACGCAGGCACTCACATTCGGATTAGCGGATGCACCGTGTCGAATTTGCCGCATTCTTCAGCAAATCGATTATTCCGGCTACTTCAACCAACACGGTTTATCTGACGACTAGCAATCGGATCACGGACTCTTCCAGCGATCACTACTGGTAATACGTTCAAGAACCGCAAATTCGGAAAAAACAGGCACGTACAAAAGCGATTCTTCCAGAAATCGTGAAATCCGAGGTCCAATTGAGACGTCCACTGCGAATGCGCACAAATTATGCCGCCCCGCCACTCTGATAATAGGTCTTCCTGATCACCAGTGTCCTCTTTCGTGTCGTGCGCACCGTTATCGGTCTACGGGTCTTTTCCGCTGGCTAACCGCCGCTCTTCTTCGATTTCGGATGGATCCAGAACTCAATCAAACTTAACGCCCTCCGAACGCTGGGATGCATCCGTATAGTTCGCTAGATTTCTAGCATACCGGCCGCCTATGTCGCAGGCTTGCCGTAATAACACGTGATTCGCATCCTTTTCGGCCACATTTTCGTGCGCTGGCCGCTTGGACTGGCGTTTCGCATCCTTTGGGGCCCGCTCACGTAGCGCCGAATTGTCGGCGCATTGATGCTGGCTCAGTTGGGTTAGCGGCCAAGTATTCTCTTTTTTGGCGGCCCTGCCTCTCAACATTCGTTCACGGAAGAATATCCCCCATGCCCAAGCCATTCAGTAGACCAGGGACAGCATTTCTAGCTGTTCTGCTCACATGCATCATCGGCTTTCCCTCGACCAACGTAGTAGCTCAGTCGGCGGGCGCCGATGCGGACGGAATTGTTTCGGCTGGTCCGAATGAGTTTCGAGCGGTCTTTGTCGAAGATGCTCCACGAATTGACGGCAAGCTGGACGATGACGCGTGGAAAACGATCACCCCGATTACGGACTTCACGCAGATCTGGCCCGAAGATGGTTCGCCAGCGACAGAGCGTTCTGAAGTAAAGATCGCCTACGATCGCGACTATCTCTATTTCGCCTTCAAGTTCTACGACGACAACCCGGAGCTCATTCGCGCGAAAAATCTCGAGCGTGGTGGCCGTAATGATCGAGACGACCACGCGTACATCGCACTCGACACGTATCAGGACAAGCGTAACGCGTACCTCTTCGAAATGAATGCACTGGGTACCCAGGATGATGCTACGATTACGGATGAATCAATGACGATTGATTCGTTTTCGTGGGATGCTGTTTTTCTCAGTGAGACAGTAATTGATGAAGACGGCTGGTCGATGGAAGTGTCAATTCCGTTCAGGCAACTTCGCTTTCCGAAAGGCGACGAAGTTAGTATGGGGTTGATGATTTCCCGGATGGTGAATCGCAAAAACGAACGATCGATGTGGCCGCCGATTGGTCTGGAGTTTGGTTCAAGCTTCGGGGCATTGTCAGCGGTCTCGCAGTACGGAACGTTAACGGGTCTGAAAGACATTCGCCGTGGGAAGAACATAGAGATCAAGCCATACGTGATTGGCGGTGCGCAGAAAATTCGACCCGACCTTGCCGAAGAAGCAACGGAAAACGAGTTCACGAAAGACCTCGGCGTTGATTTTAAGTACGGCATCACTTCCAACCTGACCCTCGACCTTTCTGTCAATACCGACTTTGCCCAAGTTGAGGCGGATAACGTTCAGCTTAACCTGTCGCGCTTTAGCTTGTTCTTTCCCGAAAAACGCGAGTTCTTTTTAGAGCGATCAGGTTTGTTCGAACATGGAAATTCCCGTTCAACACAGACGTTCTTTTCGCGGCGGATTGGCTTTCGAGCTGATACTCTTCTGCAAACCCTTGTACCCGAAGACATTCTGGCCGGCGCTCGAATGACCGGGCAGGTGGGCCGATTTTCAATCGGTGTTTTGAACATCGAAACAGGTTCCAGGATGGGAGACTTGCTTGGCTCTCGATCAGCAAACAACACCGTCGCGAGGGTGCGTACAAACGTCCTGCAACGGGGTTCTGTTGGCGCCATCTTTACAAATATCCAACGTGGCGGGGACTATAACCGCGCTGTGGGCGTCGACGCAAATTATCGGTTCTGGAGTTCGAGCTCAGTCAACGCCTGGTACACAGGTGTACGCGATACCGATCCGATGCTGGACGACGCTGCGGGTCACGCCAGTGCCCAACTGCAGAATGATCTCGTAGGTGGCGGAGCGTCCTTTACAAGTGTTGGCACAAATTACCGGCCGGAATTGGGGTTTGTGAGACGACGTGACATGCGTGCGTATTCGGTTAATGGTCAATACTTGCCACTCGTCAATATTTCTTCGCTCCCCATGATTCGTCGGCTGAACTTTATGGGAGACTACTTCTACATTGAAGGACAGGACGGCGAGAAACAGTCTACAGGAATCGAGCTGCTGGCACGTGCGGAATTCAACCGTCGCGACAATATTCAAGTCGAGTTTGATCGCGAATTTGAACGACTCGAACGGCCGTTTTTCATTCGTTCTGATGCGGTAATTCCTACGGGTGACTATACGTTTAATACGATTGAGCTTAGCGGGCAGACGGATTCGAGTCGACGTCTGTTCTTTACGGGCGGTGCTTCAACCGGTCAGTTCTACAGTGGCAATCGTACAAACCTGAATGCCAACATCGGATTCCGGCAATCACAGCACTTAAACGTTGAGGCGGGCATTCGGCACTCGATCATTGATCTGCCAATTGCCAATGGAAAGTTTGACGCGACAACAGTGTCGATGTCGCTGCTTGGTGCGGTTAACCGCAAGCTGTTTGCAAAAGGCCTGATCCAGTACGACAACTTCTCACGTAACGTGCAGGCAAATATCCGTGTAGATTGGATTCACACGCCTGGCAGCGACCTCTTCTTTGTGTTCAATACGGGCTACCACTTCACCCAGGACGGTGAAAACCTTTTTGATCCGCGAGCGACGGCACTCTTGACCGACCGGGTGGGGATCGTGAAGCTGACCTACCTCGTCTTGCTATAGGCCCCAGGTTACGTACGGATAGTCGTGGAGTTCGATCGGGCTATCATGAACCCTGGGTTGGGGACGTTAAGTGTATCCGATCAGGATCGATGTACAGTGGCAACCATAATCGGTGAGCCAACTGGATTGGCAGATCGCATTAGCGTTAAGTCTTTCTTCAGGCAGTTGGCATACTCTTTGGTTCGATGCCCACCCACAGGACTAAGCGGAACGGGAATATTGTCTAACCGTCGCTATGCGTCTTCCGCCAGCACAACGCGCCCCTATGCCAATTCGAACTGTCTGCTCTGTCCTCTTGCTGATCCTCGTTGTGGTCAGTCCAGTGGACGTCTTTGGCCAGACCGCCCGGTTTACGGTAAGCGGCAACGTGCGTGATACCGATACGGGTGAATCGTTGCCCGGCGCCAATATTTATGCGCCGTCCCTTTCAAAAGGAGCGACCTCCAATACGTACGGATTCTTCAGTCTCACATTGCCCGTCGAGAGTGATTCGATTGCCATAATCGTTTCGTTTGTCGGTTACACTTCGTTTGCTGCATTGGTGCCCTCCAATCGCGATTCTGAACTAACGGTTTTGCTCCAGACAACGTCGGACATTCTGGCCGAGGTCGAGGTCACGGCAGAACGGGCTGAAGCAATTGAAGAATCTTCACGAATGAGTGTTGTGGAGATTCCGATAGAGCAAATCAAAGACATACCTGCGCTTCTCGGCGAGGTCGACATTATTAAGGCGCTGCAACTTCTGCCAGGGGTTCAATCGGGCAGCGAAGGTTCGAGTGGGCTCTACGTGCGTGGGGGTGGACCCGACCAGAACTTGATTCTATTGGACGGCGCTCCCGTGTACAATGCGTCACACCTTTTTGGATTCTTCTCCGTGTTTAATGCGGATGCCATCAGAAATGTGGAGCTAACCAAGGGCGGTTTCCCAGCGCGTTACGGTGGAAGACTTTCTTCAGTGCTGGACATATCGATGAAGGAAGGCAACCTGAATAAATTCACTGGAGAAGGGGCAATCGGCATTGTTGCGTCGCGTCTTACTCTTCAGGGGCCTATCAGCAGAGGCACAACATCGTTTCTGGTTTCTGGCCGCCGGACGTACATCGACGTGCTGGCACAACCGTTTATCAGACGGGAAAATCGAAACAACGACGAGGGTGATCCGGATGGTACTGGGGGATACTTCTTCTATGACTTGAACGCAAAAGTAAATCACATCTTTTCAAGCAAAGATCGGTTGTACCTAAGTTTTTACGGAGGTAGGGATAAGTTCTATTTCCGCGAGAAAGAAAGCCGAACGGATTTTGGTGTGAAGCTTGATCGCCGATTTGAATCGGGGCTGCAGTGGGGGAACGTCACTTCTACACTGCGATGGAATCACCTGTTTAGCAATACGCTGTTCAGCAATACAACCCTGACGTTTAGCGATTACGAATTTGACATCACGGGGAGTGAGGACGAAACGTTGACGGGGCCGTCAATAAGTGAGCGCAACTCGTTCTTGCTCAGGTATTTTTCTGGTATCCGTGATTACGGCGCCCGGATTGATTTTGACTTCGTTCCGTTACCCGAGCATTATATCCGATTTGGAGTTAATACAATAGCGCACCGATTTTCACCCGGCGCTGCTCAGTACAAGTCAGATGAGGTTGGTAGCGCACCGTCAGACACAACGTTTGCTCCATCAAATCCGATCAACGCGCTCGAATCAGCTGCATACGTTGAAGACGACTGGTCGCTAAGTGCCCGCGTAAAAATCAACGCAGGATTACACGCCTCGATGTTTAACGTGGAAGGGGAGACCTACGGTTCACTTCAACCGCGTTTGTCAGCGCGTATTTATGCCACAGCGGATTGGTCGGTCAAGGCATCGGTCGCGTCAATGGCCCAGTACATTCATCTGCTGACGAACTCCGGAATTGGGCTGCCAACCGACCTGTGGTTGCCAGCAACGGATCGTGTGCGACCGCAGCGCGCCTGGCAGGGAGCGCTGGGCATTGCGCATACGTTTCAGGAAAAAAACGTCGAGCTTAGTATCGAAGGGTACTACAAGTCGATGCGAAATCTCATCGACTACAAGCCCGGGGCGAATTTCATTGGTTTGGATAGTGATTGGCAAGACAAGGTAGAGTCCGGTGACGGCCGAGCCTACGGAACTGAATTGCTGCTTCGCAAAACGGCAGGGGCGGCGAAGGGGTGGATCGGATACACACTATCATGGTCTGATCGGCAATTTCCCGGCTTGAATGACGGGAGACGTTATCCGTACCGTTACGATCGCCGCCACGACATCAGTGTTGTGCTTACATATCCGCTAGGACCTGGTGTGACACTTGGTACAACCTGGGTGTTTGGTACAGGTAACGCGATCACCCTCCCAAACGGCGTGGTGCCGACAGTTGAGCCTCTGGTTTCTCCACTCGACGGGCTGCTGCTGGATATGTTTGGTTATGGCTCAGGCTTTGTATACGGCGATCGCAATGCAAGTCGGTTGCGATCGTACCATCGACTTGACGTCGGGCTCAACTTTGTAAAACAGAAACGTTGGGGTGAGCGCACAATCAGCATTGGTGCCTACAATACCTACAATCGCAAAAACCCGTTCTATGTCTATCTGTCAGAGGATTTCGATTTTGAACCATCAACCCAGACACTCCGCACAGATCGGAAGCTGAAACAAGTAACTCTGTTTCCGATAATCCCATCACTCAGTTATCGGTTTTCTTTTTGAGAATGAGAATGTATTCAAAACGACAGGACGGGCGCTTGACCTGCATACGACTTCTAAATGAAGTGCGTAGCGGATTTGTGTGGCGTTCAGGTTCTCGTACGGTCTTGCACATAGTCATTGTCTTGGCGTTGACTATGTCCGGATGTGAGGCTGTGATAGATGCCGAGTTCCCGGAATACACGCCCGAGTTGGCTGTCTATTCCTTTGTGAGTCCGGGTTCGCCGATATACGTATCCGTGTTTCGGACGCAAGATATTCGGTCAAGCAGTTCCGAATTATTTGAAACCGTTGCGGGCGCCAATGTGGAAATCTGGCAGGGGTCCGCATTGCGGGCAACTGCTATCTTGAGCGACAGCCCGTTTAATGGCGAGGCTGACTCCTATTATCGTGCAGATTGGGTCGATTCGATCGTAACAGACGAGCCAATCACGCTGCGAGTCTCGGTCGCGGGTCTGCCGTCTGTTGTTTCGACCGTCGCAATGCCTGAGTCAGTGCCGTTTACTTTTCTGTCTGCAACGGTCGTTGACGAACAAGACGAATTTGGCGGCGGGAACTCCAGACTGGTTACCGCCAGGTTTCGGATACAAGATCAGATCGGATCTAATTCTTTCTATCTCATTGTTCGCAATCCGGAGGCCGGACCCACTGACAGTTTTATCGACAATAGTTTCTCGATTTCGGATGCACCGTTTCGGGAGACGGAGGTCGGGGACTCCGAAGATTATGTTGTCCGCTATTACTTTACGGATACGACATTTACAGATGGCCCGGTTTCGTTCTCCGTGAAGTATCGCGACAACGACGCCGGTG
>RCNE010002180.1_pt1 | contig 10542 bp, 10 predicted proteins | sample 2041361 | NCBI WGS metagenome assembly RCNE01 (sample SAMN09708229, study PRJNA481090) | Marine sediment metagenome, whole genome shotgun sequencing project.
GCTGCATCGATAAATGTAGTTGTTCCCTACCTGGGGTATTCGACCATGGAGCGGACAAAACCATCTACTCAGGAAATTCCCAAAGGAATCACCAGGACGAGGCAGCTGTTTCGGGCGCGTCCCAACTTTGTGGCATTTGTTGATTTACATTCTGAGGCGGTGCTGCATGCCCATGCAGGTGAGATCAGTACCAAACATGTCTGGACCGATGAGCTTGTGGCCCAAAAGATCAGAAGCATGAACCTGAGTAATTATGTGCTTGTCTCTCCCGATTACGGTTTCTCCCATCGGGTTGCCAGGCTGGCAAGTGTGCTGGACTGTCCTCATACTGCGGCCGACAAGGACCGGTATGACACAGACAAAACCATTGTCAGCCAGGTTTCAAGTGTTGTCAGGGGTAAGACAGCTATTGTCTGTGACGACATGATCAGAACGGGTGGGTCTATTATTCAAACAGCACAACGCTGTTTGGATGCTGGCGCTGTTGATGTGCTCGTGGTAGCGACCCATCTTGTCCTTGCTGGGGGTGCCAGAGAGCGGTTTGCCCGCAGTGTTATTAAGAAGGTCATCGGCTCAGACACCTATCCTGGTGTGAGTTCTGATGAGCTGCTTGAGGTTTATTCGGTGGCTCCCCTTCTCTCAGATATTCTCAAGGCGCATCTCTTAACCTAGATTTTTCACTGGTGCCCAGGAAAAAAGAAACGTGACGTGATCTTTGCCCGATGAAAAAAGAAGCCATCAAACAAAATTTGCAGCAGTCAGTGTTATTCAAAGACATTGGCCCTGAGCAACTTGCAGAAATCACTGATAATGCAGCGATTCGGCATGTCCCCCAGGGGGATTTTGTACACCGTAAAGGCGATCAGGCGGATACCTTTTATATCGTAGCAATGGGTGAAGCTGAACTGACGCTGCAGGGTGAGGATGGAGCTCTTTCAATTGTTGGCCGGGTTGGACCCGGCGGCCATTTCGGTGAAACGTCTCTGTTAACCAAAAGACCGCAGTCCCTGACTGTGCGGGCACTCTGTGATGTTGTACTTATCTGTTTTTCTGATGTTTATTTTCGCCTCATCCTTGTTTCTGATGGTCCGGCTTCAGGCACATTTAACCAAAGTTAATAGAAAACTCCTGCAACCCCTTCTCGGTTATGGTTTTATACCTATTATTCTTGGTGTTTATCTTGCTGTGCATTTTGAGGTGTTTGTCAGCCAGTCATGGCCTCTTGTGGCCAATTTACGTGAAGTTCTGGATTTGACACCGGTGGTCGCCGGAGCCCGACTGATCAGCCCGGATGCGTCTGCACTTTTACAGGTGTTTACCGTTGCCGGAGGCTTTCTGGCATCATTATATGCAACATACCGGATCACCGATCGATTGAAAGGCGGCGGTGTTACAAATCGTGATCTGATTCTCCCCTATAGTTTTCTTGCCGGTTTTACCGCCCTGTTTGTCTTCTTTATGAAAACATCAAAGATCATCCTGTTTTAAGACGTCCTGGGTCCAGATATCCCTGCGTGATGGACAGCCCGGATGATACATACTCATCGCTCATAAGGCTTGACAGCACAGGCTTCATTCGTTAGGCTTAGTACTTGTCTGACAAGTACTATCTCTTACCAGCCAAGGTTTATATGGATCCTGTAAAAAAAGTGCGCATCTCTGACAGCGTCATAGATGCAATAAAGGAGATGATTGCTGAAGATGGCTTCAAGCCTGGTGATAAATTTTATTCTGAAAATGAACTGACCAAAAAGTTACAGGTCAGCCGTTCTTCTATCAGGGAAGCGCTGAGGATTCTGGAGGTAACCGGCCAGGTTAACGTTAAGCAGGGAAAAGGCAGTTATGTCAACGATAAGCAGGGGCAGCAGTTCAGCGAATTTTCTTCCTGGCTGAAAGCAAATGAGCAGTCGATCAGGGATAATTTTGAAGTTCGACTGATCATTGAACCGAAAGCAGCCGGCTGTGCAGCTGAAAAAGCAGACCAAAAAGATCTCGACAAGATGGAGGACTCGTATAACAATTTCGTTAAGTATGCCAGAGTTCATAACGTCGAGGAGGCCATACTCTGTGACGGGAAATTCCATCGCTTACTGGCAGGAGCAACTAAAAACAAGACACTTTATGTTTTGATGAAGGCAATGATCATGAATCTGCCCAATGGCTGGATTTCAAGTTTATATACACCGGGTCGTATTGAACAGACCGTTGATGAACATAATGATATACTTCAGGCCATTAAAAAACATGATAAAATAGGCGCTGAAAATGCAATGACCAGACATCTGCTGAACGCCTTGCATGATATCTCCGTCCATCTTAAGAAGCAACAGTGAAAGAGTTGTTACTATCTGAAATATTGTAAAATTAAATCAATAATACGTTTGGCTTCCCTTTAGTTTAATATTAATCTCAGCCCTTGTTCGTGAGGAGTCATTTATGGTGCGAAACGTCCAGAAAAGTCGTCAGAATGCAAAGGAGATATTTCAGGCAGGCCTTGCTGCCGTTGCGCCGGGGGCGGCAATTAAAAAGTATGTTCAGTGTCAAGATGACATCCTGCTGGTTGATGGCAGGGAATATGATCTGTCGCAGTACCGCCACTTATTTGTAATAGGAGCAGGTAAAGCGGGCTCTTCCATGGCAGCAGCTATTGAAGAAATTCTGGGAGACAGGATTACTCAGGGTATCATCATCGTTAAATATGGTCATCTCGAGGAACTCTCTACCGTCAAAATTCATGAAGCGGGACATCCCGTTCCCGATGAAAACGGCTTCAAGGGAACCAAAGCAATCTATGACCTTGCTGCTTCGGCAGACAAAGATATGCTGGTAATCTGTCTTATTTCAGGTGGCGGTTCGGCCCTGATGCCACTGCCTGTTGGCGATGTTACGCTCGAAGACAAACAGGCGACCACCAAAGTTCTTCTGTCCTGCGGGGCCACAATCCATGAGATAAATGCCATACGAAAACATCTGTCGGCGATTAAAGGCGGTGGTCTAGCCAGGGTCGTCTACCCCGCAACGATAATAACACTGATCCTCTCCGATGTGGTTGGAGACGATCTGGACTCAATTGCTTCAGGCCCCTGTGTAGCGGACTCAATGACCTTTGCAGACTGTCAGTCAATATTTGCTAAATATTCAATAGAATCAGAAATTCCAGAAAGAGTTCGAAATTATATCGGCAGAGGCGTGGCAGGTGAAGTTCCTGAAACCCCAAAGCTTGGAGATGAAATTTTCAGAAAAACTCAAAATGTCATTGTCGGGAATAATTTCAATGCCCTTATAAAGGCGAAAGAAAAATCTGAAGAACTCGGATACAACACCCTATTGCTCTCTTCAAGGATTGAAGGGGAAACCAGAGAGGTAGCATTTAACCATATGGCCATAGCCATGGAGATTGAGTTGAATGAATTTCCAATTCCTAAACCTGCATGTATTCTCACCGGTGGTGAGACCACGGTAAAACTGAAAGGGGATGGGAAGGGAGGCAGAAATCAGGAATTTGTTCTTGCTGCGGCACTGAAAATGGACGGACTCCGTCAAACGGTTGTTTTGAGTGCAGGAACAGATGGAACGGATGGCCCGACCGATGCGGCGGGTGCTCTGGCTGATGTTACCACGATGGATCGAGCCACAAGCAATGGCTTCGATCCGGTTGAGTACCTGGACAACAATGACTCGTATAATTTTTTTAACGGTCTAGGTGATTTATATAAAACCGGGCCGACAAACACAAACGTTATGGATATAAGAATTATTCTTGTGGAATAGAATTTCTGATCAGGATCAGTTTTATTATGAAGGGGTGGTATGACCAGTTTCTGGATTGTTCTTGACAGGGAGGAACTGGCCAATTAAGTATAAACTTGTCTGACAAGTAGATGTCTGACAAGCAGGTAATAATTCCTGAACACATCCTGTCATAATTCCGGAAAAACGTTTGGGGATATCTGAGAGGTTGTGGTTAGAAAATTAAGTACTCAACGGGTAAAACAGAAAAAGTCTTATAGTTTGCCCCGGTTCTGCTTTTTTTGTCTTGCTTTTTTCAACCTATACAATAGAAATGATAACCATACCGGAGCGTTTATGAATGAATAACGACTGGTAGGTTTATCATAGTTAATGTGAGCGTTTAAGCAGTTTTGGTTGGTTGTGGGATTGATTCGAGTAAGGACTGATTTTTCACTGCACTGAGGTTTATTTTTGTCAACTTTTGCAGTGTTCACATGTCCATCGTTCAGGGGGTGATTTCCCTTGCTCAATTTCCCAAGAGAAAATTTACATCTGGCTTTATAACGGGTTAACCGCTTACAGCGGTTCCTGTTTTCCGCTGGAAGGTTCTCAGCGGTTTGTATCACGGTAGTACTGTTGAAAAACAGGTTCGCCAAAAAGACAGGGCACACGACGTGTTGTCTTTGAGGTATTGGAGCAGGTAAAAGGAATCTTGGTTTCACATTTCCATTTTACCAGTTAGTTTTTAACTATTCAGCTCAGAGAGGAGGTACCGTTGATGAAAAAAGAGACAAAAAAAGTTGTGAAGCATGAAGACGTGAAAACAGGACGTCGTAAGTTCCTTAAAACAGCGGCAGCGGCAGCCGGTGCTGCCAGTGTTGCGACGATTGGTTTTCCAATGGTTTCGCGGGCACAAACCACCATCTTGAAAATGCAGGGTGCCTGGGGTGCCAAAGACATTTTTAATGATTTTGCCACCGATTATGTCAAGCGTGTAAATGAGATGGCTGGCGGCCGTCTGAAGATTCAGTACCTTATCGCCGGTGCGGTTGTTAAGCCTTTCCAGGTAATGGATGCGGTAAGCAAAGGTGTTCTTGACGCCGGTCATCAGGTTTCTGTCTACTGGTACGGCAAGAGCAAGGTTGCCTCTCTGTTTGGCACCGGTCCTGTTTTTGGACAGAATGCCAACCAGGGCTTGGCCTGGATTTATTATGGCGGAGGGCTTGAGCTTTATCAGGAACTTCTCAAGGACCTCGGGCTGAATATTGTGGGTTATTTTGCCATGCCGATGCCAACCCAGCCGCTCGGTTGGTTTAAAAAGGAAATTACCAGTCCCGAAGACCTGGTAGGTCTCAAGTATCGCACCGTTGGCCTGGCTGCTGACCTGTTGCAGAAAATGGGTGTCAAGGTTACGCAGTTGCCGGGCGGAGAAATCGTGCCCGCACTTGAGCGTGGTGTTATTGAAGCATTCGAATACAATAATCCGACCTCTGATAGAAGTTTTGGTGCTCAGGATGTTTCAAAGGTTTACATGCTTGGTTCTTATCACCAGGCAGCTGAGTATTTTGAAATCATTTTCAATAAAACCAAATTCGATGCCCTCAGTGATGAGCAGAAGGCCATCCTGAGATACTCGGCGGAAGCAGCTTCCTCTGCCAACTACTGGAGAGGACAGGATCAGTACTCCAAGGATCTGTTATGGCTCAGAGACGAGGCGGGTGTCAAACTCTACCGCACGCCGAAATCGGTCATGGAGGCCCAACTGAAAGCCTGGGATGAAATTCTGCCGGAACTTGAGCAGGATCCTTTCTTCAAGAAGGTCGTTGCCTCTCAGAAGGAGTTTGCACATCGGGTTGCTTACTATGACCTGCTTGACTCCGCCGATTACAAACTCGCCTTTGATCATTACTTTCCTGGCGAGCTGGGATTCTAAACACAGTTGTTGTAACTGAGTTAAGGCTCTCAGGATGTCGCTGTGTGTTCATGCAATTCACAGCGACATCTTAATCAGTGATAGAGTGAACCCCATTCAAGGACGTTCGTATGAACCAGCTTCTTTATTTTATTGATCGTTTGAGTGCCTGGGTCGGTAAGGCGTTTGCCTGGTGTATCCTTATCTTGACATTTGCGACAAGCTATGAGGTTTTTGTTCGTTATGTACTAAGGGATCCGACCTCCTGGGCTTTTGATATCGGCTATATAATGTATGGAACCCTCTTTATGATGGCGGGTGGTTATGCACTCTCACGAAACGCCCATGTCCGCGGAGATTTTGTTTACCGGTTGTGGCCTCCTCGCATTCAGGCTTCAATCGAGCTTGTTCTCTACTTTATCTTCTTCTTTCCCGGTGTATTAGCGCTGGTGTATGCCGGCATAGTTTACGCCAATGAGTCCTGGCATTATCTCCCGTATGGGCCAACCGGACCGATGGGGGAGATCAGTATTAACAGTCCTGTCGGGGTTCCTGTTTTTCCGTTGAAGACGATATTGCCGATTGCATCGTTTATTCTGCTGCTCCAGGGGATTGCTGAAACTATTCGCTGTATTCAATGCATCAGAGACGGCCAGTGGCCGCAACGACTCCATGATGTGGAAGAGATGGAGAAGGTGCTCATGGAGAAACACCAACAGGAACTGGCAGAGACAGGTTCGGTTACAGGCGCTGATGCTGAGGAGGGTACAAAATGAGTGATCCCCACGTTGCGATGCTAATGATGGGATCCTTTGTAGCTTCCATATTGCTTGGCTTTCCCATCTGTTTTACATTGATTGCCATGGGTGTCGGTTTTGGCTACTACGCCTACGCCCCACCTGACTGGATGGCACATCCGCTGCAGAACAATATCTTTGACCTGCTGGTCAATCAAACCTATTCAGTCATGATCAACGACGTCCTGGTTGCGGTGCCGCTCTTTCTTTTCATGGGGTATATCGTCGAACGGGCCAACATTGTTGAACGGCTCTTTTACAGCCTCAATATTGCCGCCCGCTTCATACCTGGAGCAATGGCTGTTGCCGCACTGATGACCTGCGCAATATTTGCTACAGCAGTTGGAATTGTTGGAGCGGTTGTAACCCTGATGGGACTTCTGGCATTTCCTGCTCTGCTGAAAGCCGGGTATGACGAAAAATTGTCGGCGGGAGTCGTTTGTGCCGGAGGTTGTCTCGGCATACTCATACCGCCAAGTATTATGCTCATCGTATATGGCGCTATATCAGGTGTTTCGGTAGTCAGGCTTTATGCCGGTGCACTGATTCCCGGGTTCATGCTTGCTGGTCTCTACATCATTTATGTGATTGGCAGGGCTACCTTAAACCCTTCATTGGCACCGAAACCGCCTAAGGAACAGACAGACATACCAAATTCCGAGCTCTTCATGATGCTGCTGACCTCGGTATTTCCTCTGACCATTCTGATTCTTTCAGTTCTGGGATCGATCCTCTTTGGACTGGCCACACCTTCCGAGGCTGCAGCGGTAGGAGCCTTAGGCAGTATCCTTCTGGCCGCAGGTTATAAAGAATTAACGTATAAAAGGTTAAGGGACTCTGTTTATCTGACCGTGAGAACGTCTGCAATGGTATGCTGGCTCTTTGTTGGCTCCTGGACATTTTCATCCGTTTTCTCATATCTCGGTGGTCACATGGTCATCGAGGAGTTTGTCATGGGTCTCAATCTATCTCCGGTCCTTTTTCTTATTCTTGCCCAATGTATAATTTTTCTGCTGGGCTGGCCGCTTGAATGGAGTGAGATAATCATCATTTTTGTGCCGATTTTTCTGCCACTTTTGGATGCCTTTGGCATTGACCCGCTCTTTTTCGGAATTCTTGTGGCGTTTAATCTGCAGACCTCATTCCTTACGCCGCCAATGGCCATGTCATGCTATTATTTGAAGGGGATAGCACCCCCGCATATTCAGTTGACCACCATTTTCAAAGGGTCATTGCCCTTTCTGGGAATGGTCCTTTTGGCCATGCTTATTCTCTATAACTTCCCGATAATTACTACCTGGTTACCGGATCTTATTTATGGGAAACACTAAATCAAAATGAAAGAGCGCAGAAACTGGTGAACGTATGGAATTGACATTGATGGGGGCTGCAGAGGCTGCGGCCGCAATCAAAGACGGATTGTTTACATCTGAAGAGCTGGTGGCCGCCTGTCTTGAGAAAATTTTCAAAATTGAGGAGCAGGTTCAGGCATGGGCCTTTATCGAACCTGAAATGGCTCTTGAACAGGCTCGCGCTGCCGACCGGGCCCTGCAAAGCGGACAGCCGCTCGGGCCTCTTCACGGAGTTCCGGTTGGAATCAAGGATATTTTTGATACAAAAGATATGCCGACCGAGGATGGTACGATTTTACACAGTGGACGCCGCCCTGTTGAAGACGCAACTGCAGTAACACGACTGCGCGAGGCCGGGGTGGTTATTCTTGGAAAAACGGTGACAACCGAGCTCGCTGTATTTTCTCCGGGTAAAACAAGGAATCCCCATGATCTCACCCGAACCCCCGGAGGCTCTTCGAGCGGATCAGCCGCTGCAGTTGCCGCTGGAATGGTGCCGCTTGCAATTGGTACCCAGACCAACGGTTCAATGATCAGGCCGGCCTCTTTCTGCGGTGTGTATGGCTTTAAACCGACATTTGGCCTCATCTCCAGGCACCTGGTCCTGCAGCAGTCGCAACATCTTGACCAGATAGGAGTCTTTGGGCGTAGTATAGAGGATGTTGCTCTGATAGCGGAATCAATGATCGGTTTTGATGGAAACGATCCGTACACCACGTTGCAGGCCCGACCATCTCTGGTGGCCACTCAGGCTGAAGACCCACCGGTACAACCTCGGCTGGCTTTTATAAAGACACCGGTATGGGAACAGGCCGATAATGCTACCAGAGAAGCGTTTAGCGAACTTGTCAGCCAATTCGAAGAAGATATTAAACCGTTCGATCTTCCAGGTGAGTTTGATCAGGCTCATGAGCAACACCGAATTATCATGGAAGCAGACTTAGCCAGAAGTTTTGCACCGGAGTATCGCAACGGGAAGGATCAACTCAGTAAAATCCTGGTTGAAATGATTGAACGAGGCCAGAAGGTTTCAGCAGTTGATTACAATAATGCGGTTGCTGCGGCTGACGAACTGCATGGTAGTCTTGATAAATTATTTGAGTTTCATGACGCAATTGTCACTCCAGCAGCAATCGGTGAAGCCCCGACAGGGTTGGATTCAACGGGAAGTCCGATTTTCTGTACGATCTGGACCTTTTGTGGGATGCCGGCTATTACGTTGCCACTGCTCCAGGGAGAAAATGGGATGCCGCTTGGGGTACAGCTTGTGGGTCCGAGAGGAGATGATGCGAGACTGCTGCGCACTGCACGCTGGCTGGTAAATGAACTGGCCTGAAACAGTAAAAGCTTTGCGTAGATTGTGAAAAAACAGAAGTATGTGAAGGAGTTATGACATTATGAGTAATATAATTACCGGTGCAATAGCAGTAACCATGGCACTGATATACCTGCTCTATTACGCGATAAGACTAGAATCAGTGGCTCTGTGGGTGATTATCTTGGTGAACCTTTGTGCCCTTTTGTATGACTACTACAAGGGTGTCACAGAGGGAGAGGACCACATTTAAGTATGGTATTGAAGTAAGAACTTATACCACTGATCTTAATAGCTGTTTGACTATTGATTTATGATTTAAGCCAGGCCGGAGGAACGGAAATGAAACCAAGAGTTCTGGTTACCAGAAAACTTCCAGATGCCGTAGAAAGACGCTTAAGAAGGGATTATGATCCTATCTTAAATCCCACGGATACCTTGTATTCGAAGGATGACATAATCGCAAAAGCCGCACAGGTGGAGGCGATCCTCCCCTGCCATACTGAAAAATTTGATGCGGACCTTATTGCTCGATTACCTGAAAACGTAAAGGTGATAGCCAATTTCAGTGTCGGCTACGACCATTGTGACACCGAGGCAGCTAAAAAACGTGGGCTGATCGTTACCAACACCCCAGACGTACTCTCCGATGCCACCGCAGAGTTAACCATTATGCTGATGCTTGGAGCAGCTCGAAGAGCAAGTGAAGGAGAGCGGCTGGTTCGTACCCGTGAATGGAAAGATTGGAGCCCCAGTTTTATGGTGGGCTCTCAGGTAACGGGAAAACGGCTTGGAATTGTTGGTTTTGGCAGGGTAGGTCAGGTGGTTGCCCGCCGAGCAGCGCGCGGTTTTGATATGGAAATTCACTATCATAATCGTAGCCGTGTTGCCCCAGAGCTTGAAGCTGGGGCAATTTATCATGAGACTCCAGAATCATTAATGCCACACTGTGATTTCCTGGCGCTGCATTGTGTGGCATCTCCTGAAACAACAGGCTTATTGAATGCAGAACGTATTGCTCTGCTTCCTGACGGTGCCATTGTGGTAAATGCCAGCAGGGGGATTGTCATCGATGACGATGCGCTCATTAATGCTTTGAAATCGGGAAAATTATACGCAGCCGGTCTTGACGTATACAACAACGAGCCCGATATAAATCCTGGGTACCGTGAATTGGATAATGTATTCCTGATGCCTCACATCGGAAGTGCAACCAAAGAGACCCGTGATGCCATGGGATTTCGAGCACTTGATAATCTAGATGCTGTTTTTGCAGGACGAGAACCAGGGGATAGAGTGGCCTGAGTTTTTATTGATGAGAGAGGGGAGCAGGAGCGCGTAGTTTTATAGACTACTCGCTCCTTTTTTTTTTATGAATAACTGGAGAAGGGGATTGCTCAAAAGAGGAGTTCTTTTCTTTGATTCTTTTCAAAT
>RCNE010005616.1_pt1 | contig 10540 bp, 5 predicted proteins | sample 2041361 | NCBI WGS metagenome assembly RCNE01 (sample SAMN09708229, study PRJNA481090) | Marine sediment metagenome, whole genome shotgun sequencing project.
TATTCACTGTCCTGGAAAAGGAACCATCAAAGAGTTTTAATTATAAACAAGTTGCTTCAAAACTAGAACTTATTGATACTGAAAGCAGAAATTTATTAATTAGAAGATTAGGGGAGTTAAAAAATGAAAAACGCATTCTGGAAAATATAAGAGGTAAATACCAGGCAGTCACAAATGGAAATTATTATCAGGGAAAAGTAGATATTACAGCAAGAGGAAATGCTTACGTTGTTGTAGATGAATTAGAGAATGACATCTTTGTACCTTATAATAGAGTAAATAGAGCTTTTCATGGTGATATTGTTGAAGTAGATATATTTAATAAGAAAAGTAATAAAAAACCAGAAGGAGAAATTAAAAAAATTCTGGAGCGAAAAAAGAAAAGATTTGTTGGTATTGTAGATTTACAGAAAACATTTGCATTTATACGACCCACAGATATAAGAATGTATACAGATATATTTATTCCTCCAGAAAATGTAGGTAAAGCAAAGAATGGTGAAAAAGTACTGGTAGAAATTATCGAATGGCCAGAGAAAGCGGAATCACCATCTGGTAAAATAATTGAAATACTTGGTAAACCAGGCGAACACAATACAGAAATTCATGCAATATTAGCTGAATATGGATTGCCTTCTGAATTTCCTGCTGAAGTAGAAAATTATGCCAATACCTTAGATACTTCAATAAAACAGGAAGAAATTTTAAAAAGAAAAGACTTAAGAGAACTTCTTACATTCACGATAGATCCAAAGGATGCAAAAGATTTTGACGATGCTTTATCGTTTGAAACCTTAGAAAATGGTAATTTTTCAATTGGTATCCATATTGCCGATGTTTCTCATTATCTAAGACCAGATACCGTATTAGAAGAGGAAGCTTATGAAAGAGCAACCTCCGTTTATCTGGTAGACCGGGTTGTACCAATGTTACCTGAAATATTATCTAATAATGCCTGTTCATTAAGACCACATGAGGATAAGTATACATTCTCTGCTATTTTTGAAATGGATGATCATTGTTCAATAAAAAATCAATGGTTTGGACGTACAGTTATAAATTCAAACGAACGATTTGCATATGAGGAGGCCCAGTATATATTGGAAACCGGCGAAAAATCAATTCCTGAGTCAGTTTCAATACGAAACAAAGCCTACACCGTAGGTGAGGATACTGTTTATGCAATTAATACCTTAAATCGTTTAGCTAAAAAAATGCGGAATGACAGGATGGATTCCGGGGCTATTTCATTCGATAAAGTGGAAGTTAAATTTAACCTTAATGCTGAAAACGAACCGCAAGGTGTTTATTTTAAGGAAGCCAAAGACTCAAATAAGTTAATTGAGGAGTTTATGTTATTGGCAAATCGAAAAGTAGCGGAATTTATAGGTAAACAAAAACCAACAAAAACATTTGTTTACAGAATTCATGATCAGCCGGATGAAGAAAAATTAATGGCACTAAATAGCATTATTTCACGTTTTGGACATAAGCTTAATCTAAAGGATAAAAAAGCCGTTAACAGCTCTTTAAATAAGCTTCTGGAGGACGTTAAAGGTAAGAAAGAACAAAATCTTGTAGACACTTTAGCTATTCGAAGTATGAGTAAAGCAATTTACAGTACAGATAATATTGGACATTACGGTTTGGCTTTTGATTTTTATTCACATTTTACGTCACCTATAAGGCGTTATCCGGATGTCCTGGTACATAGGCTGCTCCAACATTATTTAGATGGCGGTCAATCTCCAAAAAAGGAAAAATATGAGGAATTGTGTAAACACTCTTCAGATATGGAAGGTTTGGCATCCAGTGCGGAACGTGATTCTATTAAATACATGCAGATAAAGTTTATGCAAGACCATAAGGATCAAGAATTTACAGGTGTTATTTCCGGAGTTACAGAATGGGGAATTTATGTTGAAATAATTGAAAATAAATGTGAAGGTATGGTGCGAATACGGGATATAAAGGATGATTATTATACCTTTGATGAAAGGGAATATGCTATAATTGGTGAGCGTACACATAAAAAGTACCAGCTTGGAGATTCAGTGAGGGTAATGGTAAAAAGCACAGATTTAATAAAACGCCATTTAGACTTCACATTATTAGGTAAACCTGAAGAATAAATAATTTTTGGAATAGAATTTGTTTATTTATCATTAGATAAACACTAAAACCCACATGATGAAACAAGTAATACTCTTTGTTTTCTTCCTGTTTTTTATGCTGATGGTAAGACCTCAGGATGAAAAAGTCATTATAAATTTGACCAAATTCACAGAGGTTAAAGCGTATGATGGGTTATCTGTGAACCTGATAAAATCAAATGAAGATAAAGCCGTAATAACCGGAGCAAATACAGATAAGGTTAAATTTGTAAACACAGATGGAGTTCTAAAAATCCGCATGGAGATAACCAAGATTTTTAGTGGGTACAGGACATTTGTAGATCTTTATTACTCACAGAATTTACTGGTAATTGACGTTAATGAAGATGCAAGAATTATCTCGGAAGATATGATTAGTCAGGAAGTAATTGAATTAAAAGCTCAGGAGGGAGGCGAGTTAAAAATAAAAGCAGAGGTGGAGCAGATGTTAATCAGATCTGTTTCAGGTGGAGTTATAGCCACCTCGGGAACATCAGATGTACAAGATGTAGCAATCAATACGGGAGGTTCTTATTTGGGAAAAGAATTCAAAACAAAATTTACTACAGTAAATGTAAATGCAGGATCCAATGCGGAGATTTTCGCTTCTGATTATGTAAAGGCTACCGTGAAAGCGGGAGGAGAAGTGTTAGTTTATGGTGATCCAACAAAAATGGACGAAAAAACTGTTTTTGGAGGTAAAGTAACAAGAATGTAAAGGAATTCTATAGTTTAATGATAGAAGATATTCAGGCAGCGATACCCCTAGGTTTTTTATTAGCCTTTATGATTGGGCCTGTTTTTTTTGTGCTTCTGGAAACTAGTGCAACAAAAGGATTTAGGGCAGGCTTGTTTTTTGATCTGGGTGTTATTCTGGCCGACATAATTTTTCTTACAATAGCATATTTCAGTAGTTTCCAATTACTGGAAAATTTAAGCAATCAACCGGGTCTTTATGTGTTTGGGGGTGTAATTCTTCTTATTTACGGCCTGACCATTATTTTTAACAAGGACTATGTAAAAGGAAGACAAGATATCAGACCAAGAAAAGGTGGTTACTTAAGTCTTTTTATTAAAGGTTTCCTGCTCAACTTTATTAATATTGGAGTGCTTGTGTTTTGGCTGGGTGTTATTATAATTGTGGGACCAAGCCTTGAGAACGATCCCAATAGAATTATTGTGTTCTTTTCAACAATGCTTGGGGCATATTTCATTACGGACATCTTCAAAATACTACTGGCAAAGCAACTTCGGCGTAAGCTTACCACAGAAAGGATTCGTTGGGTTAAGAAAGCCCTGGGAGTAATACTGGTTATATGCGGACTTGTACTAATTATTAAAGGGTTTCTGCCAAAAGACAAATTAAACATAGAGCAGGGAATTGAATATATAAGAGAGTAATAAATACTTAAAATAAGAAAGCCCCTAAATCATTCAGCGCTACTATTAAACAAGAACTACTGTCAAAATAAAAAACCCCTCATTAATTGAGGGGTTTTTCGAGGCATCGAACGGATTCGAACCGTTGTACAAGCTTTTGCAGAGCTGCGCCTAGCCACTCGGCCACGATGCCATTTAAAGGCGCAAAGGTACTATTTTTTCCTACTAAGAAAAAGAAACTTAACCCCTCTTTTCCTTAAGAGTTACAGTTACCATTTCTACATCCCCGTCAATAGGTGGATTCATTTTAGAAACTGAAATCACCGCCTTAGTAACACTTTCCATTTCATCAAAAAGGCGATCGAGTATTCTTTTTGCTACATGCTCAAGAAGTTTTGAACTAATTCGCATTTCTTCCTTAACTATCCTGTTAATGAATACATAATCCACCGTATCCTCTAAATCATCCGAAATGCTGGCTTTTTGTAAGTCTGAGAAGATGTCTACAGTAACAAGGTAGTCACTGCCAATTATACTTTCTTCTTCCAGGCACCCGTGATAGGCATATACCCTGATATTACTTACCGTAATTTTACCCACGCTCTATTAAGTTTTTGCAAACTTAACCTAAACACCTGAGAATTTTTAATAAGTACACCTGCAATTGCTTATACCCTGGAAGAGATCTACCCCAATTGTAATTACATGGGTACCTGTACTAAAGCCAATTATTTCATTCAATATAATCTGGTAAGAGTATCCGAAATAAAAATTACTTTTCTTAAGTCCAACTATGGGCGCTATATATAATGGGCTTCCTACCTGATCATTTAGAAAACGATAAGTTACACCGGCGTAGTAATAATCTTCAAAATCATACCACCTGAATTTTGCATTCAAATCGGTTACAGAACGTCCGTCACTTTCAAACCACTGGAAGAAAACGGAAGGCTCTACTTCAAAGTTGCTTTTTTTCTTATTGAATCTATAGCCCGTATAGAGATAATAATTCCTTAATGCGTTAGGTTCTGATATTGGATTAAACTTGGTTAGGTCTTTGTCTAAGAGGTTAGAAGCGTTTAGACTGGCATAAAACTTATCTTTTCTATACAAAATACCAACATCGAAATTGTGATTCGTTGTGGAGCGGTCATCGGTTACACTGGGGTCCAGACCATCAAAATTTTCAATATCTATCCTAAACTGATTGAAATTATATGAAAGGCCAAACGAAAGGAATTCATCTGCATACCTATCCAATGTCAAGTGGTGTGCGAAAGATAACCTTGCCCCTCTTTGTTTAGTTTCTCCGTTACTATCATTGTAAAGAATCATACCCACTCCTGAGCGGTTACCTACCCTGCCGTCAGCCGCCAATGACTGTGTGTCAGGAGCATCTTTTATTCCAACCCATTGAGTCAGACCATTTATTCTGACCTTAACATAGTCTCCTATTCCCGCATAGGTTGGTGATATAACAAAGGGGTTATCTGCTAAATACTGCGATAATTGTGGCAGCGTAAGCTCTTGTGCGCTTGCGGTCGACACACAAAACAACAGTATTAAATATAGCAATCTCTTGCCCATAATTCTTTTGGTTAAGTTCTCTATCTATAAAGGGTAAAATGTCCTACAAACTCTCTATCATCAGTATCAGCCTTGAGCTTAATTACATACCAGTAATCTCCTGTTGGAAGCTCTGTATTATGGTAAATACCATTCCATCCCTGGTCTCCATAACCCATTCTGTAGACCTCTCTACCATAACGATCAAATATGATCATTAGTATTTCCGGAAATTGATCAATATTAACTGGCTTCCAGTTATCATTAAGGCCGTCACCATCGGGCGTAAAGAAGTTAGGGATTTCAATATCTATAAATTCAATAAAAATTTGGGCCGAAACTTCACACCCGTTTTCATCTATTACAGTTACAGTGTACGTATCCGTTCTTTTTATGTAATAAGTTGTATCTGTACCACTATCAAATCCATCGTAAATAAAGGTATAAGCCTCTCTCCCACCGCCAGCGATAGCCGTAATCTCATTAAGATTATTCTGTTCCAGAGTCAAAGTAAGTGGTTCAAAAGCTTCAATCTCAAAATCAACAGTTTGTACACAACCGTTGGCGTGTGAAATTGCAATAAAATGAGTTCCTGGACTACTGTTTCTAAAGTCGGGATTCAACTGCATATCTGCCGGGTCTGTTGAATCTAAGGCATACATTATAGAACCAAGTACTGTTGGATCCTCCATAGTAATGTTTACATAATTTTCAGGCAGGATATCTGTACATTCATAAACAGGCTCTACTATAGCATTTAGGTTAACACCCGGATCAATTTCCACAATTACGTTAGTTTCACAACCCTGTGCATCACGCACAAATATCACATAGGTACCAGCAGCCAGACTTACAAATGAAGTTTGACCTAACACATAATCTGCTGGATTATTAGAATTAAATGCCGTGCTATATGGCGCAGTACCTCCGGAGATAATTAACGAAATTGAACCATCTTCACTTCCCAGACAAACCTCAGGTAAGGCGGTATACGTAACGTCAAGAGGCGCTGGTTCTGTAATGGTGAACTGGAATGGTATAAAGCACCCGTTTTCATCCTGGGCAATTACATCGTAAACACCCGGCTCTAGATCAACAAAAGTATTTTCTGTATCAAATTGGTTCAGGTTTGGTGTAATAGCGTATTGTATTGTACCCGTACCTCCCGAAACTTCAACTATTATTGTTCCATCATTCTGCCCCGCACAAGTAACATCTGTGAATTCTTCCCTGTCTATTTGAAGAGGCATAGGTTCAGTGATAATTATCTCATTGGAAACCTCAACACAATCCATACTTATTACCCTAACATAATAACTGCCGGCAATTAACATAGAGAAGGTTCCATTTGCTTGTGGACCGGAAATTAGATTGGTTAATTAATGCAGCGTCACCAAACAATTCATAGGAATAATTACCCAAACCTCCAAACGCCTGCGCGCTAATGGTTGCGGTAGCTTCGCCAGTACAATTTATAATCGCAGCACTCTCATCTATGACGATTGACAATGGGATAATAGCATCTATAGATACCTGATTGGAAATAGTCGCTTCACACCCAAAGGAATCACGAATATAATATTGATATATCCCAGCCGGAACTGTAAATACATGAGTATTACCTCCGGACATTGGCGAATAAGCTATACCATCCGTACTATATTCATATGGGGCAGTTCCGCCCGTAGCTGTCAATTCAATTTCCGCCGGGTTCGTACACGTAAGCGGAACCAGTTGAATTAAGGAACCGGCAACATCTGTTGGCTCTGTAATAGTTACCTGAATTGTTTCTACATCACAATTCCACGCATCAGAAACGGTAATGCTGTATATACCTGCGCCATTGTCATTGAATACAGGGCTGGATTGTACACCACTACTGAAATCTATAACCGTTCCGGCGGGATCGTAGTAATTTAATTGATATTGATATGTGCCTTCCCCGCCAATAACATTTATTGCAGTTATTGTGGAATTAGTATCACCGTAACATATCAGGCTTGATATGCTGGCAGTAATGTCTGCTGTGATTCGAACTGGCTGAACTAAAATTTCAGTATCGTTCAGAACACAACCACCATCATCTGTAATTGCGATCGTAAAATTACCTTCTCCTAGCCCTGTAAACAGATAACTATTCACATCATTAATGGTATATACGGCAGCAGTTGTTGTATTTATCAACACTATATCATATGGTGCATAACCTCCTTCAGGGTCTACTAAAATTTCACCCTGATCATTGGTACAGGTCACATTTGCAAGCTCGTTAACCGTAGCTGTAAGTGGCATATCTGGTGAGACAATTGTAATAATATTAGAATCTTCGATACACAAAGGAGCCGCAGTTTCAGTTATCCTTACAAAATAGTTTCCACCGGAAACACCTGTAATCGTTAAAGGATTAGTGGCTGTATCTCCCAAACCTGTTACTCCTGTACTAACACCGGCAGCCGTAAAGACCTCATAGCTGTAAGTGCCGCCGGCATAGCCTGTTACATTTACTTCAAGAGCTCCATTTATATCCCCGAAACATACCACCGGCAATGTTGCGGTTGCTACTGCTTCTATCAGATCATATGGCGCAATAGTATATGGGGCTGTAACTACATAACATCCGGTTGCCGTATCGGTAACTCTGAATGTATAGCTTCCCACAGCAGTTAAATCAAATTCTGCAGTTGTAGGTGTTGGGTTTGAGGTTAATACTCCATTAGTATTGCCTAACGGAAGTAATTCGTAAGTATACGTATTAGCCGGATTTAGATCATCTGTAACAGTGATTGTAATTTCTTCAGGACCGGCGCAAGAAATTGCAACATCCGTAGAAATAGCTACAGTGAATACATTTAAAGGATTTATAATTACCGCATCTGTTGCTGTACATCCATTTGCATCCTGGGCATAAATTGTTATTGGTTGGGCCGCACCAGTATCAATAATATCAAATATGTTTGACGCCTGGAAATTAACATTGTCTATACTATATAAATAAGGACTTGTTCCTGTGCCTACACCAACAGTGGCAGTAATTGTGGCCGTATTAACGGTATTGTTGGGGTTACAATTAAATGCCGTGGTGACCGCAGCTACAGTTAAGATAGCTGGTTCATTTATAATTACAACCTCTGTTAATGAACAACTTCTTTCTGAGACAGCTTCAACTATATACGAGGCAGCTGGCAGACCGTCAAAAATAGGACTTGTTTGGGGTCCGGCAATTAATATGGCTGCATTGTAAAGATTATAGGTATAGATTGGGTTATCGTTTACCCCGGGAGCAACAGGCGCCAGGTTTACCGTAATACTTCCATCGCTCAGTCCATTACAAGACACATCAACCACAGTATGTGGGTCAAATGTCACAGGGGATGGAGCATCTAATTCCTGCGTTATATTTTTTGTACAAACCGGATTAGAAGTGTCCAAATCAGTCACTATAAAAGAATAAGGACCAGCTTGATTTAACCCTGTGAAAACACCTGTATTATTTACTACTGATGTAATCAGATCCGGGAATGTAACTGTATAATTAAGATTGGCAGAGCCTCCGGTAACGGTAATCGTAATTTCTCCATCTGGAGTTACAGTACAATCAATTGGTTTAACCACCGTACTTATCAATGACATTTCCTCATATAGTTCTTCCGGACCTATAGTTGCAGTACAAGACCACTGATCTGTAATTTGAACTTGATAAGAACCGGCGCCAAGACCAGAGAATACGGTTGAAGTTTGTGGCGCACCAAAAGGAACTAAATCTTTTATTAATTGATAGGTATAATTACTTCCTTGTCCGCCAGCTGTTGCTATTACTTCAATTTCTCCCTGAAGGTTGGTACAGTTTTCCTGATTAATCTGTAAGGTGGCTGTTATTGGAGCAGGATCAGCAAGAACAATGTTGTTCTGGATCATCTCTTCGCATCCACTTGAATCAATTACCCACGCTTCATAAGTACCAACTACAAGATTTTCAAACCTTGGACCGGCAAAATAATCACCAGGGCCAGTTGGTGAAACTGTACCCACATAGTAGGAATAGCCACCCCATCCGCCGAGAACATCAATAATTTCAATGATCCCATCCATGCCGGGATTACAACTAATTGGAATTACATTGGTGTTAGCGGTTATGGCTGCCGGTGGACCGGCAATATTGAATAATTGAGTATTGGTACAATTAGGATGGTTATTTTGAAGTACTTCCACAAGATAATCACCTGCAAATAAGGTAATTACAGCAGTTGGTCCGTTTGTGGGACTAGTTCCATTTTTTACTAAAACATCATCGGCTGTATTGGCCGGAGTGCCATTCGTATCATAGATGGTCCAATCAAAAGGCCCTATGTAAGTAGCATCGGTTAACTCTATGGTAACTTCTCCGGTTTCCGTACCAAAACAAATAACATCCTGTAATTTAGTAAGTACTATATTGAAAGTATTCGGATCTGTGATCGTTTCCGAAGCAGTTAAAATACAACCTGTGTCAACGTGTCTTATCAGGAAATTATAAGTGCCAAAATCCAAACCACTGAACACATTTGAGGCCTGGTAAGTAGCACCATTGTCTATACTGTATTCAAATTTAGCCGGATTATTTGTAGTGGAGGTTACTGTTAAAGTAATTTCACCATCCATACCCGGATTACAACTAATAGGGTTTGTAATGGCCGCAGTAGCTGTCAGTAATTCATCATAAGGCGCTATTATGGCTGTTGTAGATCCAAGACATCCATTGCTGTCATAGACATTAATAATATAACTACCACCAGCAACATTTGTTTCTATATAGGTAGTATTAGAACCTGTTTGAACAACCACATCATCCCCAAGTGCCGGAGTACCCTGATCATTTATGAATTCATAAATAGCATAAGCCCCGCTTCCGCCTGTAATTGAGGTATCATCTACCGTTATAGTAGCGTTTTCAGGATTATTTCCTGAAGTACAGCCAAATTCAACAGTGGCAGGCGCCGGAACAATCATAATAGCCGGCTCTGTAATGGTAATTGAAAAAATATCTGTAAAACAATCATTAACCCCTGTTCCCCTTACATCATAGGCTCCTGCAGGAATGTTTTCGAAAGTTTTGTCATTTAAAACCACACCAACCGGCATAGGAGTTAAAGTATAGGTTAAAGGATTATTACCATTATCTATCTCAATCATGGTTATTGAGCCGTCTGCCCCTCCGTTACAAGTAACATCAGTATGTATTTCTGTAAAGACTGGAAGAATAGCGTCGGGAATATCTACTATAATGCTTTGTGAACAGTTAGGAGGTGTGGTACTAATATCATGAATTCTTACATCATAGGCACCTGCTCCGCTTGCTCCTGTCCAAACATAAGGATTGGATGGCAAAGCTATTCTAGCCTGATCAATAGCTCCCGGGCCATCAATTTCAAATTCATAAGTACCAGAACCCGAAGTTACCTCTA
>RCNE010002185.1_pt1 | contig 10535 bp, 9 predicted proteins | sample 2041361 | NCBI WGS metagenome assembly RCNE01 (sample SAMN09708229, study PRJNA481090) | Marine sediment metagenome, whole genome shotgun sequencing project.
TTGTTTTAAAATTATAGGGGATAGATATCCCAACAGTAAAAAAAGCCGCGGGCGCCTGTTAAAGGCGTCGCGGCTTTTGTTATTGCAAAGATAATGGTTTTACGATTGATAAATTTACGATAATTATTGGAATGGCTATGGAAAAAGGTCCAAATACAAGGCGTTGTGGTTTTTCAGGAGCAAAATTATACAAATAGTATATTGAGCGTCTGAAAAACCACAACAACGCCGTAGATGGGCCTTTTTCTGACGCCATCGTTAGGGTTGGGTGTAATCTTTTAAGTATTTGAAAAATTCCGAATCCGTTGAAATGACCAGCTGGCTATCTTTACCCAGGGTCTCTTTGTAGATATCCAAAGTTTTCACAAAAGAGTAAAACTCCGGATCGACCCCATACGACTTAGCGAAAATTTGGGTGACCTCGGCATCTGCCTTACCTTTAATTTCCTGGGCCGTGCGGTACGCCTTAGAGGTGATGAGCTTTAGCTCTTTTTCCTTTTCACCCCGAATTTCCAGTGCCTCACCCATACCTTCGGATCGGAATTTTTCGGCAATCTGGTTCCGTTCGGCGATCATGCGGCCATAGACCGTATTCCGAACCTGCTCCACATAATTGATTCGTTTTATTTTTACATCCACGATTTCAATGCCGAATTGGGCTAATTTAGGCTGGGACGCCTTTAAAATTCCTTCGGTAATTTTTTTGCGACCGGTGGAGATGGTGTAATTGTATTCATTTTGAATATCCTCCAACCCTATCTCAAAGGTATCCAGGGTTCGGTTGGAAAGACGAACCGCCTCGATCAAGGGGTAGGAGGTGATAAAGTTTCGGACGGCCGGATCAATAATATCGTCTAATCGCCCTTGGGCGCTGACGGTATTGTTCACCGTTTGAAAAAAAGCGACCGGGTCTACAATCCGCCAACGGGCAAAAGGGTTCACCCAGATAAAGGTTTTATCCAAGGTCGGAATCTGGCCGGGATCACCGTCCCATTCCAGCAGGTTTTTAGGAAAATAGCTGGTTTGTTGAATAAAAGGGATCTTGAAGTAAAGACCCGGCGCCCGCTTGGGCTGATCCACCACCCGGCCAAACTGGGTGACAACCACCTGTTCGGTTTCATCGACGATATAGGCCGATGAAAAGGCCACCAGGGCAAAAAGAGCCAGTAAAACAATAAATACGCCTTTTATTTTCATTTGGGGAGTTCCATATTTTTATTAAGGTTTAAAAGGGGCAGCAGATTGCGTTGATCGGCATCAACAATGAATTTGGGGCCCAGCTTGGGGAAAAGTTCCTTTAAGGCTTCGAGATAGAGCCGCCGTTTGGTGACATCCTTGGCAACCACATACTCTTTGTAGAGTGCCGTAAAACGGTTGGCATCACCTTCGGCACGGTTCACCCGATCCAGGGCATACCCCTCCGCTTCTTTCATGACCCGTTCGGCTTCACCGCGGGCTGTAGGAATGGCTTTATTGTACTCTTCCTTGGCCTGGTAAACCATCTTCTCTTTTTCCTGAATAGCCTGGTTGACCTCATTAAATGAGTTTTGGACCGGTCCGGGAACATTGGTTTTTTTCATTTCGATGGTCACAATATCAATTCCGGACTCCGCCAGATCCATCTCTTCCTGCAACACCTGTTTGGTGGCGTCGGCAATGGCTTCACGTTTACTGATCACCTCATTGATACTGCGATCGCCCACCACCATGCGCATGGCCGCCTCGGACATATCCCGTAGGAGCCGGTTTACATCATGGACCTTGAAGAGATAGTTGTAGGGATCTTTGATACGGTACTGAACAATCCAGGGCACCACGGCTACGTTCAGATCGCCGGTAAGCATTAACGCGGCACTGTTTTCATCTTCCGAGATAGTTTGTCTGCGGCTGTCCCGGTCGGTACGAAAGCCAAACTCCTCCTTGTAGACGCGGCGGACTTTGACTTTGGTTATTTTTTCGATGCCGGCGGGCAGCTTAAAGTTCAGGCCGGGTTGGGAGACGCGGGTAAATTTGCCAAAGCGCTGAACCACACCCACTTCATCAACACCCACCGTGTAGAAGGTAGAACTTCCCAAAGCCAGCAGCAGAATCACCAAAAAAAAGATGGGGCTGCCAGGCAGTTTAAAACGGCGAACTTTTTGTATCAGATCGTCCATTTGCGGTGGAACACCGCCACCCCCGCCGCCACCGCGTTGACCCTGTTGTTCTTTTAATTTTTCCCAATCCCAATTCATTAGTTACTTTCCCGATGGTTTTATGTTTATGTGGAAGACGCTGTGGTTACTACTTTACAGTCGTTGTAATCTTTATCATTGTGCGTGCCGTTCCATACAATCGGCGATATTGGTTTAGACCCGCTATTCATGTCAGGTTTCATTTTGATAATTATTACATATTTCTAACAAATTAAATAGAGGATCTTGCAAGTCAAGTGAAAAAGGGTTGATATTCGTTGACCCATGTGGCGACCGATACTACTATCAAGTTATGGCACAAAAACGTCCCCGTCAAAAAAAGCCGTTGCCCATTGGGCCGCTGCTTCAAAAAATTATGCGGCAGGTTGACCCGAAACCGGACCAAACCATTGGTCAGTTGCAACGGTTGTGGGTTGGGATTGTCGGCGCCGAAGCCGCCAATAATAGTCGTCCGATGTTAATCAAAAAGGGGGTCTTGACGGTTTTTGTGACCAATTCCGTCTGGATCCAGCAGTTGCGGTTTCAGACAAAACCGATCCTGGCCGCCATCAATGCCGAGTCAATTGACTGCTTAATCACTTCGATTCGCTTTAAAGTTGGGTAAACGTTCCCATGCCTGATGAGCTAACCGAGGATACCCTGTTTAATGGTAAAATTGCGGTAACACAGTTTAAAACGGGTTACCGTTTTTCCGTTGATGCAATTCTGTTGGCCGGATTTGTCACGATTAAACCCCAAGAACGCCTGCTCGATTTGGGGTGCGGCTGCGGTGTGGTCCCCTTGATCCTGGCCCACCGCCATCAATCACTGCGAATGATTGGCTGCGAGCTTCAAAAAGAGTTGGCCGTGCTGGCGCAGGCCAATATCCGCCAAAACGGTTTTGAGAAAAGGGTTCGAATTCTCCATCGGGATATGCGTGATCTCACTCAAAAAGAGACCGGCGGTGCCATGGACCTGATTGTCTGTAATCCGCCTTTTTATCCGGCCCCCAGTGGTCGTATGAACAGCAACACCCAAAAAGCGTTGGCACGCCATGAGATCGGTATCCAATTGCCGGAGCTGCTGGCAGTGGTGAAATCTTTCCTAAAAAAAGGCGGTCGATTTTATCTGATCTATCCGACCAACCATTTGGTTCGATTATTGGGGCAGATGCGCGAATTTGCGGTGGAACCCAAAAGCGTCCGAATGGTTCATTCGACCGCTGATACGGCATCTAAATTGGCCCTTGTTTGCGGGAAAGCCGGTGCCAATGCCGGGTTGAAAATTGAGGCTCCATTAATCATCTACGACGCTCAAAAGAGTTATACCGTAGAGGTTCAGGCGCTGCTTAACGGTTAACAATGATGAACCAGTAAGAATTTGTCGGGATGGCTATGGAAAAAGGCTCATATACAAGGCGTAGTGGTTTTTCAGGATCGGAAACGATACAGATAGTATGTTGAGAGTCTGAGAAACCACAACAACGCCGTAGATGTGACTTTTTACGACGCCATCAACAGTGAAATCCAAATATTGCCGGCTATCGATTATTTTTTAATGGCTTCAACGGGAGTGGGGTTACCATTGGGTTGATAGCGAAAAAGTTCCAATTGACCCTCTTGTAGACGCGCGTAGGTGAAATGCTTTACCCAATCGCCCGTGTTGCAATAGACTTTATCACCCCATTTGACAAGCTCGGGATAATGGGTGTGGCCCATGAGTACCATGTCATGTCGGTTCAGTAAGGCCTTGGCCACGGCCCGGTAGTCGGTGTGGTTGTATTTGGGTTTATGCTGGCTGCCTTTGCGACGGCTGGCCATGGAGATGGATTGGGCCAGGCCAACACCCAAGGTAGGATGCAGTAGATAATAAACTTGGTGCAAGTAGCGATTGCGCAGCAACTTTATTAGAAATCGCTGGCTGACATCACTTTGAATAATTCCATCACCGTGGACCAGATGGATTTGGCGACCCTGCAGATTGACAGTGATGGGTTCTTCATGAATACGGATACCAATTTTTCCGGTTAAGAAGGGGCCGAATGCAAAATCGTGATTGCCGCAGACATATTCAATTTGGACCCCTTTTTCCACTAAGGTGCGGAAACAGTGCAAAATCGGGAAAAAATCGGGCCGGATCGCATGGCGGTATTCAATCCAGAAGTCGAACAGGTCGCCTAAAATGTAAAGATGGGTCATCTGATTCTTAACGGAGGTCAGAAAGTTGACCAAATCGGTCTGACGATGGGCCGGGTAAGGCAGCTGATCACCTAAATGGGCATCGGAAATAAAGTAGGCGGCATCGGAAGTCATGGTCTCTTTTTTTCCAGTCCCGCTTTGAGCTGCTGTTCCAGGTCGGCAAAGAGCTTGGTCTGTTTGGTTTGTTGCTCCGATTTGATGGCTGCCACTTTAGCGTCCATTTTCTGACGGTCGTGCTGAAATTTTTCCAAAGCTTGGTCCAACTGATCAACCTTGTTCGCATCTTTGAAGGTTTCAATGGCGAGATGATTTTTAATAAAGATCCGGTCATCAAAGGCTTGGGTGGTTAACTCTAAGATTTCAGCTTCCACCAGACGACGCAGCACCAGTCGGCTTTGCTCGTTGGACCAATTTAAAAGGCCGCAGACATCGTCGACCGTCGGCGGCATTTTTTTCTGTTCCGCCAGAATTCTCACGGCGGCGGTAAACAGATGCGCATTGGCATAAAAACTGTTTTTTTGCATGTGTGTCCTTACCCATGTAAGGGTCTGAAAACAAAAGGTTCACTTGACAAGCAAGCCCAGGGAGAGTAACAGTTTTGGCCAAAATGTCAACTAACGATGGTGCTGTTGAGAGCTGATTCCGACGAGCCGAGACAATAAACCATCTGGGACTCGAAGAGTCCATTAAATCGGATACTTTTTATACAAAAGCCATACTCAAGGAGGAGATGAATGACTGAAATCACTGCGGTAATTGCCCGTGAAATTTTAGATTCAAGAGGGAATCCCACCGTGGAGGTGGATATGACCTTAGCGTGTGGCGCTGTCGGCCGTGCGGCGGTTCCATCGGGTGCATCCACCGGAAAGCGTGAGGCGCTGGAATTGCGCAATAAACGAGCCAAGCGCTATGGCGGTAAAGGGGTTGCCACAGCGGTGGCCAATGTCAATACAAAAATCGGCCCGGCCATCAATGGTTTTGATGCGGCGGATCAGATCCAATTGGACCATTTTTTGATTGATCTTGATGGCACCGCCAATAAATCAAAACTGGGAGCCAATGCGATCTTAGGGGTTTCTATGGCCGCTACCCGTGCCGTGGCAAACGCCTACGATTTGCCGCTCTATCGCTATTTGGGTGGTATTCAGGCCAGAACACTACCAATCCCGTTGATGAATATTATTAATGGTGGCGCCCACGCTGCTAATAATTTAGATATTCAGGAGTTTATGATTGTCCCCGCTGGAGCCAAATCCATGGCCCAGGCAATTCAGATGGGGGCCGAAACTTTTCATAGCCTTAAAAAGATCCTTCATAAAAAAGGGCTTAATACCGCGGTGGGGGACGAAGGCGGTTTTGCACCGGATTTGGCTTCCAATGAGGCCGCATTGCAATTGATTGTCGCCGCTATTGAAGCCGCCGGTTATCAGCCTGGCCGGGAGATTGCTCTGGCACTTGATGCGGCTGCTTCTGAATTCTATCAAAACCGCAAATACGTTTTAGCGTCGGAAAGACAAAAATTAAGTGCCGAGGCGATGATCGACTATTATGATCAGCTTATTGAAAAATACCCCATTGTTTCCATTGAAGACGGTCTGGCCGAAGGTGACTGGGCCGGATGGTCGCTGATGACTGATCGTTTGGAAGAGAAAATCCAGATTGTGGGCGATGATCTTTTTGTCACCAATCCCAAGATTTTGGCCAAAGGCATTGAAATGGGTGTGGCTAACTCCATCTTAATCAAACTCAATCAGATCGGAACGGTCACTGAGACGTTGGACGCCATTGATCTGGCCAACTCCGCGGGCTACACCAATGTCATTTCCCACCGGTCCGGGGAAACTGAAGACACCTTTATTGCCGATTTGGCCGTTGGGACCAATGCGGGCCAGATCAAAACCGGATCCCTTTCACGGAGTGACCGGGTGGCCAAATATAACCAATTATTACGAATTGAAGAGGCTTTGGGGTCGGCGGCCCGATTTGCTGATGAATTATTATAGCCCTTAGCAAACGGCCCAAATAAAAAAGTATGCCGCTGTTATTACAGGAATAAAACTATGAGTAGTAAGCTGGTAGACCGGATTTTCTCTTTTTTAAATGGGCGGTTTATGGTAAGGACAACCAACATTATGATGAACCCTTCATTAGGATTCGTTTTGATCGTCTACTGTGATGACAACTGAACAAAATCTTTAATGGTTCGGTTTCCCGACTTTAATTTTATTGCTGTTTTTAGCGCTCAACTGATGAAGATGTTTCGGAAAGGGGTTTTCTTGGGTAGTCAAACCAAATATATTTTTGTGACAGGGGGTGTTCTCTCTTCCCTGGGTAAGGGGTTAGCCTCTGCTGCATTGGGTGCCATTTTAGAGAGTCGGGGTTTGACTGTCACCATTGAAAAACTGGACCCGTACATCAATGTTGATCCAGGCACCATGAATCCGTTCCAGCATGGTGAAGTGTTTGTAACGGAAGATGGAACTGAAACCGACCTTGATCTGGGACATTACGAACGCTTTACCAATGCCAAATTGGGTAAAGATAACAACTTCACCACGGGTAAAATTTACAAGGCGGTGATCGATAAAGAGCGTCAGGGTGCCTATCTGGGCGGTACCGTCCAGGTGATTCCGCATATTACCGATGAAATAAAAAACAGCGTAAAAGAGGCCGCCAAAGATGTGGATGTGGCTATTGTAGAGATCGGTGGCACCATCGGTGATATTGAGAGCTTGCCGTTTTTGGAGGCGATCCGGCAATTTCGCCTCGACGAGGGTAAGGAAAATGTACTCTATATCCATGTGACCTGGGTGCCCTATATCAATACCGCCGGCGAAGTGAAAACCAAACCGACTCAGCACAGTGTAAAAGAACTCCGCAGCATCGGTATCCAGCCGGATATTTTACTCTGCCGTACAGACCAGTATCTCTCCCTTGATATTAAGAAAAAGATCGCCCTTTTTTGTAACGTCAATGTGGAATCAGTCATTACTGCCAAAGATGTGGATTGTATTTATGAAGTCCCTTTGATTTTCAATAAAGAGGGCTTGGATGAGCAGATTGTCAAAAAGCTGCACATCTGGACACGTTCGCCCAAACTCGCGCCGTGGCGGCAATTCATTGACGATGTCAACGCTATGGAAGATGAAGTGACCATCGGCTTTGTGGGTAAATATGTGGACTTAACCGAGTCGTATAAAAGCCTCAACGAGTCTCTTTTTCATGGCGGGGTGGCACATCATACCCGTGTCAATCTTAAGTTTATCGACTCTGAAAAGTTAACCAGAACGAGTAGTTGTGAAGATCAGCTAAAGGATGTCCACGGAATTCTTGTGGCGCCGGGTTTTGGAGAAAGGGGCGTTGAGGGTAAAATCTGCGCGGCCAACTACGCTAGGACCCATAAAATTCCCTATCTGGGCATCTGCTTAGGGATGCAGATCGCCGTGATTGAGTTTGCCAGGAATGTTTGTGGTATTGCCACTGCGCACAGTACGGAGTTTGATTTAGAAACACCGGATCCGGTAATTTATTTAATGACGGAGTGGTATGACGAGCGCAGCCGTACCCTTCAAAAACGCGACTTAGACAGTGAAAAAGGGGGCTCCATGCGGTTGGGGGCTTATACCTGTAAGTTGCGTAAAGAAACATTGGCCCATAAGGCTTATGGTGAGTCTAAAATTGCCGAGCGGCACCGCCATCGATATGAGTTTAATCAGGCCTACCAAGAGGTGATGGAGAAAAACGGGCTAGTGGTCAGTGGTACATCACCCAATGGAGAGTTGGTTGAGATCGTTGAGTTAACCGATCACCCCTGGTTTTTGGGATGCCAGTTCCATCCTGAATTTAAGTCTCGGCCAATGAGACCCCATCCGTTGTTTAAGGGCTTTATCGGCGCTGTCATCGCATATCGAAAAGGTGCTGCCGAATAAGAGCGCTTTTGACTGGGTTCTTTATCTTCAACCTAATTCGTGGTTTCAAGATCGGTAGCAACAATCTTCTCGGCGATTTTTTCCGCTGAAATTCCGAATAGATCCTCCATAGCAAAGAGATCCAGGTAGCGATCCTGCCATGGCACACTGTTTTCCTGAACGATGTTGCGGATCCGCTCAAGCTTACCACCCAAAGCCATAATCTTCTCTTTGGTGGTGACCCTCTCTTTAAATGAAATATTGAGAAGCAACAGGTGGTCGATTTTATTGGTGGCACTGGGAACTTCCGATAAAATTGGGATCACTAGAATACTGCGGTCGTCCTTGCGGCCTTTGCCAATATAGACATTTCCTTCCCGGACAATAATTTCCTTGGTTCCTTTGAGTTGGGTGTTGGATTCAACCCGGGAGGGAATCGGTTTGAGGACCCCTCTTTTTTGTTCGACAGAAATCGTTGTTTCGGGTGTCGGTTCGCCCAGAAGGTCTAAATTCTCAATACGATATAAAATGGCCCCTCGAATACCACTGACTATTTTTTGGAGATGGCGCAGCACCAGAATATTTCGGTTAATCAGACGTGCGGCATCAATGTGATAGCTGTCCAAGGCATCAAAAAGAATACCGATATTTCGCTCTGCCAAGCGGCTGGTGCCTACGGTCACGGTTTTGGCCTGGTGCTTGATTGCATCAATGGGTCGGGTCAAAAGATTGATTCCATTGTTCAAGCGGTCAAACAAAGTATCCAGCATGTTAACCGCTGTTCCCCGCAGGCTAAAGTCCATCTCAAAGTCAGCCACGGGTAGCCTGCCTGTCAGATACTTTAACAGCAATATTAAGTCCGCAGCCAGAGTGATCCCTAAAATCGATGGAAATATGTGTTGCCGGAATTGGTGGTAAAAGGCCGCCATTTTTTCGCGAAACAGTTGTTCCAGCACCACTTCGTAAACATCAAATCCCTGTCCGGCATAGTCATCCAGCATATTTTTCAATGATTCACGAAACTTAAATAAAAACCGCGAACTATCATGGATTGCCTGAGCTGCATAATAGCCCCACAGATGTCCCACCATGGTATTGACGATGGGGGCCAAATGTTCGGGTACGTGTGGTATGGCGTGCACGTAGTTGGCATAGGGCCCAAAAGCGTCATCACCTTCATCGGTGATGACAACGGTGGCTGCCTTGTGGGCGCTGAAAATAGCGGTGTCTTTGACGAGATCGGCGTGAACGGTTGGCCGGGTCCCGGCGGCGCAGACAATAATGAGGGGTTCTGAAGAGAGGTCAATGTGCTTTTTGTCTTCGACATAGTCGGATGAGATTGTCTTATAGCACAGTTCGCTCAGCTTGATGCGGATCTCATCGGCTGCCGCCTTATTGGGGCCGCTGCCAACAACAGCCCAGTAGGTTTTGGCATTGGCCAGTTTATGGGCGGATACGGCGATTTCATCTTTATGTTGAATGATTTTGCGCATGACGCGAGGCAAGGTGGTGAGCTGATCGATTTCACCGGAGATCTCTTCAGCCCCTCTTTTTTCCATGATGTGGGCCATGAAAAGCCCTAATAAAGCCCCTGCGACAATTTGGGTGTAAAAAGCTTTGGTGGAAGCCACTGACATCTCAATGTCACGGCCGCTGCTGGTGTAGATGACCCCATCGGTTTTAAACGTCAGGTCCGAGTCGCGACGGTTAACAATGGCCAGCGTATAGGCCCCATGTTCTTTGACCATATCAACTGTACGGTTGGTATCTGCGGTGGTTCCCGATTGGCTGATAGCGACAACCAGCGTGTCCGCCAAAGAGTCTTTTCCGTCGTTACCGTTGATAGAAAAACCACTGAGTTCAGAGGCTTTTAAAGCCCCAATTTTAAGGGTAGGGGCATTGAGGTAATAATTCGCTAGTTCCGCACAGGCGGTTGCTGCAACACCGGCGGTACCCTGGCCAATGAAGTAGATGCGCTGGATTTTGCCGCCTGTCAGGGCATCACGAATGGTATCAGGGAGCTCTTCTTGGCTGAGTTGAACACTTTTAAGGGCAGTATTTTCTTTTCCAGCACCCCAGCGGCCGGAGAGGGTTTTTTCGATGGAACCCGGTGCCTCGGAGATCTCTTTTAGAAAATAGTGCGGATAATTTTGCCGGTCAATGTCACGAGAGGTGATATCGGTAGTTTGAATATCCGTTTCAGATAGTTCAAAGGGTGTCCCGTCGTAATAGCAGGTGGTTATTCCATCAAGGCC
>RCNE010002187.1_pt1 | contig 10530 bp, 9 predicted proteins | sample 2041361 | NCBI WGS metagenome assembly RCNE01 (sample SAMN09708229, study PRJNA481090) | Marine sediment metagenome, whole genome shotgun sequencing project.
CGGCCTTACCATCAGCTTTTCCGCGTCGGTCTGGGTTATTGAAGCGCAAGCAACATTGCTCGTATCGATGGTGTCAATATTGCGTCGCACGCGTTTACGTGCGGAAATCGAAAACCTGCAGTCGATTCGCGCCGAGTTGGTCGAAAACATTAGAGGTTTGATCGAAGCAAACTACGACCTCGAAGCGCCCCGTATGTTTTCCGAGAAGGACTTCACAGCGACCGGTGTAATTGAACCGAACGAATGAACTCGACCGTCGAAAACTGCTGCGAATTCGCGGGGAATTTCGACTTATCGAAGTTGCCGCTAATCGCACGTGGTTTAATGCGGCGGGAAACTTACGTGGCGATGGCCGCATAGAGCAGGGCAAGAATTTATGACTGACAAATTACCGAATTGCCCACAGTGCGATTCCGAATTCGCCTACGAAGATGGCACCCTGTTGATTTGTCCGGAATGCGCGCACGAGTGGTCACCGAACGAAAGCAATGATGACGAGAAAGTCGTTAAAGATGCGAATGGCAATACACTGTCGGATGGAGACACGGTTTCAGTCATAAAAGACCTGAAAGTCAAAGGCTCGTCTTCAGTCGTGAAGGTCGGTACCAAAGTGAAGAGTATCCGTCTGGTCGACGGTGATCATGACATCGATTGCAAAGTGCCAGGTATTGGCGCGATGAAACTCAAATCCGAATTTGTTAAGAAGGTGTAACTAATTATGAATCTCGAATTGGTATATCCCATGGCAGCGATGGTGTTGCTCACTTTTATTGTCATCGTCAGGACGTTTTTCGGTCGTGTTCAGGCGGTCAAAGCCGGCGAAACTGATGCGGTCTACTTCAAGACCTACCAGGAGGGTGGGGAGTCTCGCGAGGGTGCGCAGAGGTCGCGAAACGTCATCAACCTGTTCGAGGCGCCGATCCTGTTTTACGCGGCCTGCGTGGCGGGCATGGTAACTGGTCAGAATAGTGGGGTTCTTGTTGCACTCGCGTGGACCTATGTGGCTACACGGGTGGTTCACTCGTACATCCACACTGGCAAAAACAAAATTCAACCAAGAATCGCTGCGTATTTTTCCGGCTGGCTGGTATTGCTAGGAATGTGGGGCACCCTGATTGTTGGAGTTGCGACAGCGTAATGAGCAACAAATGGCGCGACAGACTGTTGGCGCTTCGGGCAGAACTCGAAAGCACAGCCGCGACAGGCGATGAGTCTGCAGCGATTGTCGAGCTCGATCAAAGCAAGGTTGGGCGGCTCTCCAGGATGGACGCCATGCAGGCACAAGCCATGGCGAAAGCGTCGAGCAATCGACGTCAGGCCATGCTGGTCAAGATAACCGCGGCGCTGCAACGCATCGACGATGGCGACTACGGCTTGTGCCGCAAATGCGAAGAAGAAATAAATCCGAAACGCCTCAAGTTTGATCCGACGGCGATTTACTGTATCGAGTGCGCGAGCAAAGGTGAAACAGTATGAGTAAACTAAAATGCTTGGTGATTGTCGGAATTTCGAGTCTCGCGATGGCTGGATCGAATGGAGTAACACATGCTCAATGAGGAGTCCGGTTTGTTGACGGTGATCGTGCCTGTCTACAACGAGGCAGAAAACCTGCAGCAATTCTACGAGAGCGTTCTCGCGGTGATGGTGCGCGAAAAGTACCGCTACGAAATTATCTTTGTCGATGACGGTTCATCCGATGGCTCCGGAGATATTCTGACCTCGCTCGCCGCGCGCTCGCCCCAGTGCAAAGTTGTGCACCTGCGTAAAAATTTTGGTCAAACTGCGGCCATGATGGCGGGGATGGATTACTCGAGTGGCGACATCATCGTTCCGATCGACGCCGATTCCCAAAACGATCCTGAGGATATTCCGCGACTGCTGGCCAAATTGGACGAGGGATACGATCTGGTTTCCGGATGGCGAAAGAATCGCCAGGATGCGCGTCTGACGCGCAATTTCCCCAGTTGGATGGCCAACAAACTCATCTCCCGGATATCCGGCGTTAAATTGTCCGACTACGGTTGCACGTTGAAGGCCTATCGCCGCTCGATTGTGGAAGACATTAAGTTGTACGGTGAAATGCGCCGCTTTCTACCGATCTACGCCTCATGGGCGGGAGCAAGAACCACAGAAATTCCGGTTAACCACAAACCTCGGCTGGTTGGCGAGTCGAAATACGGTTTGGAGCGCGTGGTGAAAGTGCCTCTGGACCTCATGGTCGTTAAGTTTCTCAGTAGTTATTCGCAGAAGCCGATTTATGTGTTCGGCGGCTTCGGATTGTTCAGCCATGCGCTGGCGTTGCTAACGTTTGCTGCAATGATTTACTTCAAGTTCTGGGGTGGCAAGTCTTTTATAGAGACACCATTGCCGTTGCTCGCGGCACTATTCATTCTGATGGGATTCATCGCGATGCTAATGGGGCTCATCGCTGAATTAACAGTGCGGACGTATCATGAGTCCCAGGACAAGCGAACCTACCTGGTCCGTAAGATGGACAATATTGTTGATGACGTCTAATAGCTCGTGACATCGAAAGCACTAGTAGCAGAGAACGGACCCATCACCGAACGCTGGTTCTTGCTTGTCTGGCTTCTCGTTTCAATCTGGCTCCTGGCGTGCGCTTTTCTGGTGGGCGGCGAGTACGGCGACGGCTATCAAACAATCGCAAATGCTCGGTATTTCTTCGGCGACAATCCGGATATCTTCGCTCAAAGGGGCCCGCTCGCCGCATTGGTCCTGTGGCCTGTTGAGGCAGTCGTCACTTCGCTGAAGGTAGGCGCGTTCGACGTCCGGCCCTATCACTTCTACAGCGCCGTTTTGCACAGTGCCTATCTCCTCGGCTGCTGGTTGCTGCTCAAACGCTCAGGCGAGGAATTCGTGCCGCGCATCATCGCATTTGCCATCGCGATCCTGAGTGTTGTGTTTTATGCGAACGCGCCGTTTCTTAGCCACGACATCATTCCCGGTATTCTGTTTTTGCTCTTTATCTTCCTGTGCGATCGGTGGATTCGCGAGCCATCGATCGGCATTGCTTTGCTTGTCGTTCTGCTCGGCATGGCTGTCGTGTTGATAAAGCAGACGTTCGCGATCTTCTGGGTTTCGATTTGCGTCTATGCAGCACTCGCGAGTGTTTTCAAGTGGCATGCCGGCAGCGTTTCCTATTCGCGGATGTTGTCGCTATTTGCTTTGGCAGGACTCAGCGGCATTCTCAGCTGGATAGGATACAGTTGGTATCTCGGCGCGGAAGTCCCGTCAGTAGCGTTTCTGGCGCGGCCGCTACTGTTAATTGAGTCCGTGTCGACCCAATACGAAGTTGGCGGAGACCTTTCCGCACTTTTTCCCTGGGATTTGTATCTTCGCAATCTGCACAACTATGGCGTGACGACAGTCTTATTGCTCGCGCCCGGTATAGTGCTCGCAATACGGCGTGGTGGCCAACGGCAGAAAATGATCGCCGTTTGCTGGGTATTCAGTGTGCTGCTGCTGCAATTCACCAGTTTTCGAGAGGTTCGATACCTGGCGTTTCTTGCACCGCTATCGGCAATGCTGATCGCACCGGTTGTGGCAATCGTATTGATGTCGCGTGCATGGATGTGGCCACTGATCGCCGTTACTGCCTTCGATCAGTACCGAGGCCTGACAATGGCCGCATCCCAGCTAAGCTCGACGGCGGCTATGGATGTTGCGCGCTTTGTCGGTGAGCCTGCGAGCAACGGCAAGCTTGTCTCGTCCGGACACTTGAGCTTCGCCTACATGGCAGATAGCCCGATGCGTCGCGACCGCTATCACGGCCTGTTTCATTTGACCTCCGATCAAATATTTCGCCTGAATGAGGGCGAAGTAGAAGTGCGGCGCGTCTCGGACCCAAGAGATCTTGGCCTAATGGACATCAACGCCGGCGATCGAGTTCTTTTCAGCAATAGAACCGTGGTTCGCCAGCCGCCCTGGGAGGCCGATAATTCTCCGCACAAACTGAACGAACTTCTCATGGCGTCCGGCGATGCGTTGCAAATCGATCTAAGGCGTAGCGGGGACCATTTTGTCGTAGAAGGCCAGGATGGTCGTTACGTCATGCTCGTTCCGGCTGCCGAAGTCGGGAAATCGATGCCACTCATCGTGATTGGTGAGGTTCCCGTTGCGACGATTCAAACGGCATACGGTGATGTTGCGAGCGATACGCTGCGCACTGTGGGCGTAGTCCTTGATACTTTGTGCCAGGCTGATCGCTGTACCCATCTCGAGTAGCTCTTCAGGAATACCTGAACGTGTTCTTGAAGAACGCGGCGAGCATGAATAGTGCCCAGAGTTTCTTTCCGTGATCCGCCTTTTTCGATACGTGCTGTGACCAGTACGACTGCACTTTCTCCGCACGCAGGAACTCGTACATCGGATTGCCTCGGTCCAATAAAATCGTCTCGACGATGTCTCTCAGATCTCCGCGAATCAACGATGCAACTGGCAGCGGAAAGCCGTGTTTCTTTCGGGCGATAGTCGCGGCTGGCACGTAATTCTTCGCTACAGATCGGAGTATCTGCTTGCCGGAATGTCCCTTGTAAAGACTGGAATGCGGAAGTGAAAGGGCGAAATCAGCGACAGCGCTTGACAGAAACGGCGCTCGAACCTCAAGGCTTGTGTACATCGCTGCACGATCCGTTTTTTGCAGGATATTGTAAGGCAGATAGCAATTAAGGAAGTGTTGCTGACAGGACTCGAAAAGCGACCCCCTGCCGAACTCCGCCACCTGCTGCGAGACTTGCTCGAGGATGCGCTGATCGCGCGCTTGATCGCCGATCCACAGGTCTTTTTGATTCCGAGCTGTTACCGCGGACATCCAGTAAACGCTCTGCACATTCGCGGGCATGCCGACGCCGTAGCTGAGTTGTTGCAGCAGGAATGCGGCATTCATATAGGCTGATGACGATGGCATCTTTGCCGCGATCGACTCCAATGCAGTGCCGAAATTGCTTGGCATGCGTTGTAGTATTCTGGCGAAGCGAAGCGCCCTGAAGTTCGGGTAGCCCAGCAGCAGCTCATCGGCACCATCGCCACCGAGCGCAACAGTGACATGTTCTCGCGTCGCTTTGCAGAGGAGGTAGGTCGGCAAAAATGATGAATCGGCAAATGGCTGGTCAATCTTGCTGACAAGTGCCTCCAGACCGTCGACGCAACTGCTGCGATCGAGTTCTATAGTGGTGTGGCGTGTGCCGATCGATCGCGCAACGTCTTCGGCATGCGCTGACTCGTCGAAACTCGACTGCGGGAACTTGATCGTAAATGTGGCGACGTCCGATCTGTGGCGTCTCGCCATTGCCGCGATCACGGATGAGTCGAGGCCACCTGACAGAAAGATTCCAACCGGCACGTCGGCGACCAGCTGGTCTTCGACGGCCTGGCTCAGCAATTGATCGAAGTGTATTTCGGCATCGTGATTGTCAGCCGGCACCTGCCGGGTGACGTCCGATGTACGCCAATAGGGCTCGATAGCCAGGCGGCCGTTGGCCCAGGACAGCACATAGCCCGGTGGCAATTCGTGAATTCCCTGAATGCCAGTAGGACTGCCCGGTATGTATTCCATCATCAAATACAAACTCAATGCGTCCAGGTCGGCGGAAGGGCTTGTCAATGAGGGGTGCTGAAGTAGCGCCTTAATTTCCGACGCGAATATCAATTCGCCGTTGGATTCGGCGTAGAATAATGGCTTCTGACCCAGTGCATCGCGCGCGAGATACAGCGTATCCGACACCGAGTCGTGATACGCAAACGCGAACATGCCATCGAGCATCTGAGCTGCGGCCTTTACGCCATGCATTTCGATAAGCCAGAACAAGGTCTCGGTATCGCAATGATCTCGCAGCACGTGGCCGGCAGCGGCTATTTCCGCGTCGAATTTTCGATGCGCGTAGATCTCACCGTTGTATATGAGCGCGCTCGAAGTGTCGGGATGACACCTCGGCTGTTTGCCGCCCTGCGGTTCGATAATCGTAAGGCGATTGTGTCCGAACGCGATCTTGTCGTTTAGCTCGATGCCCCGTTGATCCGGTCCGCGATAGGCGATCACGTCCAACATCGATTCAACGATCTTGTGGTCGTTCCTCGACGAACTGCCTTGTCGGAGCGTGAATCCCGCTATGCCACACATAGGTGCACGCTAACCTGGTGACTCGGGTTTGATACCCACGACTGTCCACGACATTTCATTGACCCAATGCGCCGTAATGTCCTGCAAGCCCGAGTCCTCCAGGAGTTGTATCGCTTCGTCTTTTTTATAGTAGAGGGCGATGACGGGGATCATGTGGTCATAAACGATGGCACGCAGATGTCGAAACGAAAACGTTCGAATCATGTTCATGTATTCCGTGCGGCCAAGGCCGACTTTCAGGAACAGCCATAACGCCGCAGTCGCAGGAAATGATAGGGCGTAAACCAGAGGCAGCGGCAATTTACTAAAAAGAAACTTGCGCACCGGATTGAAATAACGAATCAACCATTCGTTGTTCTCATAGCCGTATAGCCAAACGAGTACTTTTCCTCCTGGTTTGGTGGCCTTCACCATCTCGCCGACCGCCGCGCCCGGATCGTCAAGATGATGGATAACGCCAATGCTGAATGCAATGTCAAATCTGTCCGTCTCGCCAATGTCGTAGGCACTGCGATTCTCAACCGTGGCGCCGTCGTAAGGAGCGAGATTTTGTCTCGCCGCGGAGAGCGTGCGTTCGTCGATATCAATGCAAAGACTTGATTTCGCACCGTACGTGAATGGCCAGTAAGAGTTCCTGCCGATCCCGCAACCGACATCAAGAAATGTTCTGGACTGCCACGCGGCCTCATCCACGCAGATAGTCCAACGCTTGAACTGCTGCTCATGGACGGGAAGTATCTCGTTAAAGATATTCCAGGAATGTCCAAAGCGATCCGGTGAACCCTTTTGCTCGGCTTCGCTCAGTTTCATTTCGCTCTCGGACACGTTAAGTCACCGCAGCGTCGCGTTGGGCGACAGCGCGACCACAAAGAGCCCCAGCGCGATAAGGGCAATGCCGACCCAACGGTAGGTACCTATAGCTTCGCCCAATACCAGGTGTGCTGCGAAGATAACCAGCACGAACTGCAACGCGAAAATAGACTGCGCCAGATTCAGTGACGTTCGCTTCAAGACCATCAGGTAGAAGACCATCGCCATACCGAACGCCATCGCACCGAGAAACGTATTCATGTTGAGCAAGCTGAATGGCCAAATCGTACTGACGCCGCGTTCGCCGGCCCCGGTTTTGAGCAACAGATTGCCTATGACCGTGCAGGCCATGCTTGCGACTATGAAAGTACCGGTTACCAGAGAATCGCCGCCCATGTTTAGTCCGCCTTTATCGGTTTGATTGCAGTGCCTACTACCTGAAGTCCGGCTCGCCGTAGCCAGGGTAGGTTCGTGCACCAGTTGTCGAAACGCGCAGCGGCGCGTGTCAGCCCGCGAATGCCCGGGATGAAGCGGAACAGACGATTGAAGAACAGCACGTCGCTATTCATGAAAATACAAAATCCAAAAAATCCGCAGGTCGTCCATTTCCGCACCTCGAAACCGTTTTCCTCAAGCGGTGGAACGGTCTCTTTCCAGGTCAGCGGTCGCTCGGTCTCGTGATCGAGAATCGGTGATAGCCGATAGACGATCGCACGCAACATCTTCCACAGCCAGAAATCGCTGACCGGTTCACGCCAGATGTAGGCGCCGCCGGGCTTCAATATACGAAAAACCTGCTTGAACAAAGCGTCTCGGTCAGGGACGTGATGAATGCCACCCAGCATGAAGACGGTATCGAAGCTGTTCTCGGCAAGTGGCATCTGGGTCGCGTCTCCCTGCACAAAATGCAGACGCTCGTTGTCGAAGGAGGATTTACCCTTGTTCAGCATCGACGACGAGACGTCGATGCCGACGCCCTTGTCGATTGATTCCTCAAATAACGCAAACGCCTCTCCCGTTCCGCAACAAACCTCTGCAACCAACCCGAGATTATCGATATCCACTTGCTCACGGAGAACATCATCGAGATACGACATGTATTCACGCGTATGCGGGTAGTCCAGATTCGCGGTATAAGCATCTGCTATCTCGTCATAGTGACCCTGTTGAATAAGAGCCTCTGGCGAGCAAAACGCATCGGCGAATAACGGAATGCCGTTATCGTCAATCCGGTAGGAATTTCGCCCTGACTCTGACACCAGGCCGGCGTCAGTCTGACGGAGTTTCTCATCCGATCGTGGGCACCGCAGTAAAGGTAATACAGCTTGCAGGTCGTGATCGATTTTCAGGATCCACCAAATAGTTCGATTTTAGTTTGGTTCTGCGAGCCCGCGGTCAGCTCGGCGTGCAGAGTATACTCGATGATAACCCTTGTAATTTGGTCCTATGGAGGCTAATTTCCCCGGCAAGACGTTGATGGGGACCAGTAAGTAGTCCAATCAGGCCGAAGCGACCGGAGGATAGTGAAAGCTCCGGGCCTGAAACTACTGAATATCACCCCGGAGTCGCCGCCCGAAAAGCACTGCTGATTAGGGTTGGCCGAGTGGCTCATGAAACGAGCGACGGATTGGTAAGACAGTCCATGAGGCGGTGATGTTGGCCGCGAAACCGGGTGGTACCGCGAAGAATTCTCGCCCTGGATAAAAGGTACCAGTTACTTTTCGGTGAAAGGTAACTGGTACCTTTTGTCCAGGGCGTTGTTGTTTTTGGAGAAGGTGTTTTGTCATTTAAAGAGATTAGCGGTCGTTACGACGGTCCGGCCCTCGAAACCGAGGTGCTGGAGTTTTGGCGAGAGCACGATATTTTCCAGAAGACCCTGGGTCAGACCGAGGGGAAACCGCAGTTCAGTTTTAACGAAGGTCCGCCGACCGCTAACGGCAAGCCCGGCATTCATCACGTGTTGGCGCGCAGCTTCAAGGATATTTTTCCGCGTTATAAGACGATGCAGGGTTACCACGTGCCGCGAAAAGCGGGCTGGGATACGCACGGTTTACCTGTAGAGCACGAAGTCGAGAAAGAGCTCGGCATATTCGACAAGAAAGAAATCGAAGAGAAGGTCGGCATCGCAGAGTTTACCAAGCGATGTCGCGACTCGGTCATGCGTTATATCGGCGACTGGGAAAAAATGACAGAGCGCATGGGCTTCTGGGTCAATCTCGATGAAGCGTATTACACGCTGAACAACTCTTACATCGAATCCGTCTGGAATCTGCTGCAGAAGATCTGGGACAAGGACCTGATCTATCGTGGCTACAAAGTTGTGCCCTACGATCCCCGAATTGGCGCCACGTTGTCGTCTCATGAGTTAGCGCTTGGCTACAAAGATGTTGAGGATCCGTCGATCACCGTGCGTTTCAAGATGCAGGGTGAAGACGATACCTATTTTCTGGTGTGGACAACGACGCCCTGGACGTTGCCGTCGAATCTCGCGCTGGCCGTTGGTGCCGACATTGATTACAGCTTCTGTGAGTCAGAAGGGCAGACGCTGATCGTTGCGGAGGCGTTGCGGGAAGCCGTCTTCCGTGACATCGAGCACTCGGTTAGCAAGACCGTCAAAGGTGCTTCGCTGGTTGGCGCCCGCTACGAACAGCTGTTCACCTACATCGAAGTCGACGCACCGAATGCATTCCAGGTCTATGAAGCCGACTTTGTCAGCACCGAAAGCGGTACCGGCATCGTACATACAGCGCCGGCATACGGCGTAGACGATCTTGCGCTCGGCCAGGCGAACGACTTACCGGTCGTCCACAGCGTGGGTCTCGACGGACACTTCATCGAAGATGTGGAGCCCGTGAAAGGTCTGTTCTTCAAGGACGCGGACAAGCCGCTCATTCGACTATTGAAAGAGCGCGGCATGATGTTTCGCTCCGAACGCTACCTGCACAGCTATCCGTTCGGTTGGCGCACAGGCGACCCGATCCTCTACTACGCGAAGAATGCCTGGTATATCCGAACGTCGAAGTTCCGCGATCGAATGACGGAGCTAAATCAGACGATCAACTGGGTGCCCGAGCACATCAAAGATGGCCGTTTCGGAAACTGGCTTGAAAACAATGTCGACTGGGCATTGTCCCGTGAACGTTTTTGGGGCACGCCGCTGCCCGTCTGGACGGACGGCGAGGGCGAGTTTCACTGCATCGGCTCAGTTGGTGAACTCGAAGAATTAACCGGGCGCGAGCTCAGCGAACTGGATCTTCATCGCCCTGCCGTTGATGAGATTACCTTCGAGAAGGACGGCAAGACCTGGCAGCGTGTTCCCGAGGTTATCGACTGCTGGTTCGACTCCGGCGCCATGTCCTACGCTCAATGGCACTACCCCTTTGAGAACGAAGACAAGTTCGAGAAACATTTTCCGGCAGACTATATCTGCGAGGCGATCGACCAGACGCGTGGCTGGTTTTACACGTTGCACGCGATCTCAACATTGGTTTCCGACAGTGTCGCCTACAAGAACTGCATCTGTCTGAATCTGATCGTCGACAAAGACGGCAAGAAGATGTCGAAGTCGGTTGGCAATATCA
>RCNE010002189.1_pt1 | contig 10527 bp, 5 predicted proteins | sample 2041361 | NCBI WGS metagenome assembly RCNE01 (sample SAMN09708229, study PRJNA481090) | Marine sediment metagenome, whole genome shotgun sequencing project.
GTTTGAAAAGGAATTGTGAATTGTATTTAATGAACTTCAAAAACAGAATCCAGTAACCAGAGAGGAAATAAATGTAGTGCTGTGGGCAAAAAAGATATTTAAAACTAAGCCAAACCGTACTATTTCTGAGGAGACTAAGGAGAAAGTAAAAACTGTATTGCATCATTTAACCAAAGAAGAATTGATGGAAAAAGTGCTGGCAGATTATGTAACACACAATTCAGCAACAATTTCAAAAACCGAGATTTCTAAAAAGAAGTAAACCCTATGGCTAATTACATTCGGAACCAACAGGATATTTTAGAAAAATTAAAGATTGATGCATTGAATCCAATGCAAGAAGAGGCCCTTACCGTTATTGAAAATACGGTTAATACCGTTTTGCTGTCCCCAACAGGTACAGGTAAGACCTTGGCTTTTCTGCTACCGCTAATAAATTCGTTAGACTCAGAATCTACTCAAGTACAGGCATTAATTTTAGTACCTTCTAGAGAACTTGCCATACAAATAGAGCAAGTGGTCAGAGCTATGGGTTCTGGTTTTAAAGTGAATGCGGTCTATGGAGGCAGACCCATGTCCAAAGACAAAATAGAACTAAAACATACTCCAGCTATTCTTATTGGCACCCCAGGTAGAATCTCTGATCATTTTAATGCAGACCGATTTTCTAAAACAAGTATTAAAACCCTAGTTTTAGATGAGTTTGACAAGTCGCTTGAAACTGGTTTTGAGGAGGAAATGAACGCTATCATTAGTGAATTACCTGATGTTCAAAAGCGTATTCTAACCTCCGCTACGCAAGGGGTTAAAATTCCAAGCTTTGTTGGTTTGGATACGCCTAAAATTATTAACTATTTAAAGGATAAAAAAGTATCTAGACTGGCTATTAAGACCGTGTTTTCACCGGATAAGAATAAGTTGCAAACCCTCGTAAATTTGTTGCATTATATTGGGAATGAACCTGGAATTGTTTTCTGTAATTTCAAAGATAGTATTGAACAAGTGAGTTCTTTTTTAGATAAGAACGATATCAACTATACCTGTTTTTCTGGTGGGATGGAGCAAAGGGACCGTGAACGTTCCTTAATTAAATTTAGAAACGGCACGTGCCAAGTACTCATCGCCACGGATTTGGCCGCAAGGGGTATCGATATCCCAGAAATGAAATATATTATCCATTATGAACTTCCTAGGGCCGTAGAAGAATTTACCCATAGAAATGGTAGAACGGCAAGAGTAAATGAAAAAGGGACTGCCTATGTACTACAATGGGAAAAGGAACGCTTGCCTGGGTTTATTCAGAAAGACGAACCCATAGATATTTCCAAAAAAGCACCTCATAGAAAGCAATATTGGGAAACCCTGTTTATTTCTGGAGGCCGAAAGGATAAAATCTCAAAGGGTGATATCGCAGGTTTATTTCTTAAACAAGGCGAAATTAACAAGGACCAATTGGGCGTAATTGAACTAAAACAGGATTGTGCCTTTGTAGCCGTTCCGATAACGCTTGCAAATGATTTAGTTGCAAAACTAAATAATACCCGGTTGAAAAAGAAGAAAGTACGTGTAACAGTGCTTTAACGCTACTCCTTGCATTCAATTTTGAAAAAGTCCGATATAACATTTTTAGTTACGTAGTTTGTTTTTAAGCGCATAGGTACGCTGGCCTACTATGATAATTTACTCGCTTTTACTAGCGTTCGGTCTTCTACTACGTAGTAGGTAAGGAAAACATTCCCATAATTATACCTATTACTGACTTTACTAATCCGCTATCTATCAAATAGAAAGACATATATTTGAGTACATAAAACAACTATTCTATGAAACTTCTGTGCTACATCTCATTGATTTTATTGGTTTGCTTCTCTTGTAAAAATGATAAGACCATGAACATTGAAAATGAACCAGTAATAACACCTGTGGTTTTTGATGGTATAGATACTTCCATCAATCCTGGAGATGATTTTTTTAATCACGTTAATAAAAACTGGTTTGAAAATGCTGTCATTGCAGATGATCAAGTTGGGGTTGGAGCCTATAGATTTTTAAACATTCCACAACAAGAATTACTGAGAACTATTCTGGAAGAAGTTTCGCAAATAGACAATCCAAAAGGAAGTATTGAACAGAAGGTAGGTGATTTTTATACCTCGGGTATGGATACGGTTATTATTGACCAGCTTGGACTTAAACCCATTCTACCCATTCTAGAACGTATTGCAGCTATCAGTGATGTTACATCGATGACAACATTTGTAGCCACTCAAATAAAATCCGGGGATTACTCCATGTTTGCGTCTGGTATCGCTCCAGATCAAAAAAATAGTTCGCTTAATATATTGCATGTCGGTCAGACAGGATTAGGCTTGCCCGATCGTGATTATTATTTTTCTGATGATGCTTCTATTAAACCCATACAAGAAGCTTATAAAACCTATTTAGCGACTCTTTTTGAATTGGTTGGTGATGATAATCCGAAAGCACAAGCTGATATCGTCTATGGCATAGAAAAGCAAATGGCCAAATCCCACAAAACACGCATAGAACGCAGAATTATTAAAGAAAACTACCACAAGATGGCAGTTTCCCAATTAAAAGAGAAACATCCAAACATGGGTTGGATAGCCTTGCTTAAAAATTTGGGCACTGACGTAGATTCTATAAATATAGCGCAACCTGCGTACTATGATGCTTTAAATAATATGTTGACATCGGTATCTATAGCCGATTGGAAATTATATCTTAAAGCAAATTCTATAGGATCACATGCTGATTTACTTACACAGCCGTTTCAAGATGCTTCTTTTGAATATTCTAAAGTATTATCTGGCCAAACAGAGCAGCAGCCAAGAGCCAAGCAAATGGTGCGTCGCGTTGACGGACAATTAGGGTTTGCCCTCGGTCAATTATATGTAAAGCGTTACTTTAACGAAGATGCTAAAAAACGTGCACTGGACCTCGTTAATAATTTCCAAAAAGTATTAGAGAAACGAATCGATAATCTCGATTGGATGAGTGATAGCACTAAAGTTAAAGCAAAAGATAAACTCTATGCTATTAACAAAAAAATAGGCTATCCAGATGTATGGAAAACTTATGATGTCTCCATAGATCGCAAACAATTTTTTGAAAATGTTGTAGCCCTGCGTCAAAACGAATACCAATATGAATTGAAACAACTTAATAAAGCACCTAATAGAGACGAATGGGGAACAACGCCTTCTACCGTAACTGCCTATTACAATCCGGCATTAAATGAAATTGTATTTCCAGCAGGAATTTTACAAGCGCCTTATTTTGATTTGTATGCAGATGATGCTGCTAATTATGGCGGTATAGGTATGGTGATTGGACACGAGTTCACCCATGCCTTTGATGATCAAGGGGCACAATATGATAAAAACGGAAACGTGACCAATTGGTGGACTGATGAGGATTACACAAAATTTAAAGTAAAAACACAACAAATCATTGACCAATATAGCGCCTTTACTGTTTTGGATAGTGTGCATTTAAAAGGCGCGTTAACCGTTGGTGAAAACACCGCAGATAATGGAGGAATTGCTATTGCTTTTGATGCTTTCAAAATGACGACACAAGGAAAGGACACCACTAAAATTAGAGACTATACACCAGACCAACGTTTCTTTCTGTCTGTTGCTACTATTTGGCGTGTAAAAATGCGTGATGCATACTTACGAAATTATGTGACTACAGACCCACATTCACCACCAATTTGGCGCGTTAATGGACCTTTAATGAATTTTACGCCATTTTATGAAGCCTTTGATGTACAACCAGGTGACGTAAACTATAGAACAGAAGAGGAACGTATAAAAATTTGGTAAACTAATAAGAGGTCTATCTTCATTGAATTGGTTTAAAAGGTTTTACCTCTTTGGTTTTGGGGTGAGCCCTTAATTGAATCCCGGGCAAAATGTCCGGGGTAGGTACAGGTGTATTATGTCAAAGAATTAGAACTTTTTTCAACATTATTGAATACCATTGAACATTCCATAGCCTTAATTTCAAGACTATAGGATGGACGCATTCCTTAAATTATAGTATCTTTTAGTCCTTTTTACTAATAGTTAAACCTTCCAATGAGAAAAACACTATATATTTTACTTCTAACCCTTTCCATTACTTCTTGCATGTATGCCCAACGCAGCAAAAATAGTAGTGTACCTGTACTTACAGAAAGCTTATACGAATCTATGACGTACCGAAATATCGGGCCTTTTCGCGGTGGACGGTCCACAACGGTTTCTGGTGTAACTAACGATATTTTTACATATTATATGGGCGCTACCGGTGGCGGCGTTTGGAAGACTACGGATGGAGGTACAACATGGAATAATATTTCTGATGGTTTTTTTAATACTACCGGTATCGGTGACATTACGCCAGCACCATCAAATCCTAACATCATATATGTAGGCACAGGGGAATCTCCAGTTCGTGGAGTAAAGACTTCTCATGGAGACGGCCTTTACAAATCTACGGACGCCGGGAAGACGTGGAAACATATGGGCCTTAAGGAAACACGTCATATCAGTGATGTTTATGTACATCCAGATAATCCAGATAAAGTATATGTGGCAGCACAAGGTAATCCTTGGGGGCCTAATGAGGAACGGGGTGTTTATCTTTCTGAGGATGGAGGACTTACTTGGAAAAAAATCCTTTATGTAAATCAAGATTCGGGAATTGTAGACATGACCGTAGACCCTAACAATCCAGATTTTATGATGGTTGCTACCTGGGAGTTTTGGCGCAAACCTTGGATAGTGCACAGTGGTGGACCCGGTAGTAAAATTTATAAAACTACAGACGGCGGAAAAAAATGGAAAGAAATAAATAAAGGCTTACCGGAATTAAAGGGTAAAATGGGGGTTGATATTTCACCAGCAAACCCAAATATCGTTTATATCGCTATTGATGCTTTAGGAGAGAAAGCAGGTGTTTATCGTTCCGAAGATGCAGGAGAAAGTTTTAAACAAATGACGAATGATGCCACGACGTATGCGCGCTCATGGTATTATATGCATGTCATAGCCGACCCCAATGATGAAGATGAACTCTGGGTCATGAACAGCTTTGCCATGAAATCTATTGATGGTGGAAAAACCTTTAAAGGGATAAAAGGGAGCCACGTAGACCATCATGATTTATGGATTAACCCAACCAATAGCGACATTATGATCAATGCCAATGACGGTGGCGGTTCTGTTACGTTTAATGGCGGTGAAAGCTGGTCTTCGATGTATAACCAACCTACGGGTCAATTTTATCGTTTAATTACGGATAACGGATATCCATATAGGGTCTACTCCGGCCAGCAAGATAATAGCACCATTGCCATTGATAGTCGTGTGGTTGATAACGGTATTGGAGAAATGCACTGGGATGTTATGCGGGCAGGGGAATCCTCAACAGTTGCCCTGGATCCTGATAATCCGAGATTTGTATACTCCACTTACTTCGCCAGTAATTTTGTAGAATGGGACCGTGATATTGATAACACACGAATGGTGATGCCTTATCCTACAAGGGTAACTGGAGAACAACCCAAAAATTTAAAATACCGTGCCAATTGGAACGGACCTGTTATTGTTTCCCCTCATAATCCTAAGGTAATTTACTATGGTTCGCAATATGTGATGAAGTCTACGGATAGAGGTGTTACTTGGAAGGAACTCAGTGAAGATTTAACACGAAACAATAAGGCGCATCAAGGCAAAGGAGGTGAACCCATAAGTAACGAGCAAATTACCGCAGAGAGCTATAATAATTTGTTCAATATAGAAGAGTCTCCTTTGAAGGAAGGGGTAATCTGGGTAGGATCTGATGATGGCCTAGTACACCTTACGCAAGATGGTGGAAAGACATGGTCTAACGTTACACCAAAAGGACTCAAGGAAAGTATTATCAATGTTGTGGAACCTTCTCCTCATGATGCTGCCACCGCATACATTGCGGTGTCCGGATATAAAATGAATGATTTTTCACCATATATTTTTAAAACAAACGATTACGGGGTCAGTTGGACAAAAATCGTGAACGGAATTCCAGGAGATACTTTTGCACGTACGGTTCGGGAAGACCCAGATCGTAGGGGGCTTTTATATGCAGGTACAGAAACCGGGGTTTTTGTTTCCTTTGATGATGGTGCACAATGGTATCCGTTGCAGAATAATCTTCCTGAAGTGCCTATAACCGATTTACGCGTAAAACGAAAAGAATTGGTCGTCGCTACCCAAGGAAGGGCCTTATGGATTTTGGACGATCTTACACCCTTACATCAACTTTCGGATGCTGTTTCCAAAGCCGATTATTATCTATATAAACCTAAAGACACAGAGACAGAACTATCCGTTGCGTATAGTATTGATGGGGGACAGGGCAAGAATCCGCCGCAAGGGGTACAGCTGAACTATGTGCTCAACAAGGAAGTTCCTGAAGGCACCCCATTGTCTTTGGAAATCTTAGATACTTCTGGTAAAGTCGTTCATTCTGAATTCACTAACCAACCAAAAGTAGCCTGTGACACCATAACAAAAGCACAGCTAAAGAAGACAAAAGGAGCGCATCGCTATTCTTGGAATATGAAAGTTGGCATTTTTGATTGTTTAACTGAACTATATACTACTAACCGAGATTTATCTGCATATAATGCCGCTCCTGGAACCTACAACGTACGATTAAAAGTGGGGGAATTTACACAAACCCAAGACTTCGAAATTATAATAGATCCGCGTATCGCAAACAGTATCGAGAATGTTGCCTCAGCATATATCGAACGTGATGCACTATCAAAATCAATTTATCAAGGAGCCAAAGAAATGGCAAAAGGAGTAAGAGCCGTAAGAAAGATAAAGCAGCAATTGGATTTTATTTTGGAGGTTACAGAAGATGATACCATCAAAAGTAAGGGGGCGGAGCTAAACAATACCTTAGATAATTGGATAGCAGAAATCTTACAAAAAGAAATGCGTACTTATCAAAGTAATTATATGTTCGAAGCGCGTCTTTTAATTAAGTTTAAACATTTCCTGAATTCTATCGGGAAAGGAAACTTACCCGTAACACAAGGAACTCGCGATGTTACTAAGGACTATTTACGACAATGGGCTACTTTAAAAACTAGCTTACAGGAAATCAAAACTAAAGAAGTAGCAAGCTATAATCAACAGTTAAAGGATGCAGGTTTACCAGCACTATACTGGCCATAAAATTACCTAAGCTTTCAATATAATTTATTAAATAATTAATACGCTTTTTATGAAATTTTCGATCGTAACATTTGCTTTTTGTGGAATACTTTTATTGGGATGTAAAACGGAGAATGATACTGAACCCAAGAAAGAATTCAAGATAGATTATGAAAAATTCACTTTGGACAATGGTCTTGAAGTAATCCTTCATGAAGACCATAGTGACCCCATCGTTGCAGTAGCGACAATGATGCATGTGGGATCTAATAGAGAGAAACCGGGGAAAACAGGTTTTGCTCATTTTTTTGAGCATATGAGTTTTAATGATTCTGAAAATGTTCCTGTGGGAGCAAATAGAAAAATGATTCCGGAATGGGGTGGCAGTAGAAATGGAGGAACCTGGAGCGATGGCACGGTATACTACGAAGTAGTGCCTAAAGATGCGTTCGAAAAAATCCTTTGGATTGATTCTGATCGTTTTGGTTATATGATAAACACAGTTACCACAGCTGCTTTGGAGCGCGAAAAGCAAGTAGTTAAAAATGAAAAACGTGAACGTGTAGATAACGCACCTTATGGCTATACTGATGAAATCATTAGAAAAAATTTGTATCCAGAAGGACATCCCTACAATTGGACTGTTATTGGTGCTTTACCAGATTTGCAGGCTGCTACTATAGATGACGTTAAAGAATTTTACGCACGGTATTATGGTGCAAAAAATGGCTCGTTAGTAATTGCAGGCGATATTGATATAGCCGAAACCAAAGAATTGGTTAAAAAATGGTTTGGTGAAATACCAAGTGGACCGGACATGGAAGCATTACAGCCCATGCCGGTAAACTTAACAGAAACAAAGTCTTTATATTTTGAAGATAATTTCGCTACACTTCCAGAATTGCGCATGGTAATTCCAACAATTGAGGACTATAATAAGGATATGTATCCACTTCAAGTTTTAGGGCAGTTATTAAGTGGAAGTAAAAATGCCCCGTTGTATCAAGTAATCGTTGAGGAGAAAAAATTAGCCCCCAATGTGAGTACATACCAGAGCAGTAGTGAAATTGCTGGCGAGTTTGTGTTCAGAGTCCGTGCCAATGCAGGAACTGATTTAGATGACTTAAAGGCCGCAATTGATGAAGGGCTTCAACGTTTTGAGACTAACGGTGTAAGCAAAAATGATTTAAAGCGTATTAAAGCCGAACTAGAAACTGGATTGTATCAAGGCATTAGTACAGTGTTGAACAAAGCATTTCAATTGGTTCAGGACAATGAGTTTAATGGAGATCCAAGTTACATTTCACAAGCTGCTAAACTGGTAGAGGCTGTAACTGCGGCTGATGTTATGAGAGTATACGACCAGTACATTAAGGGTAAATACTATGTAATGACAAGCGTAGTTCCTAAGGGGCAATTGGATTTGGCTGTTGCAGAAGCTAAGCAGGCTAAAGTCTGGATTGAGGAAGTAAAACAAAATGTTGCCAATGAAGAAGTAGGGCAGGGAGAAGAGGCACAGTATGAAAAAACCGTTAGTACCTACGATAGAAGCGAACCCGCTTTTGGTGAATTGCCGTTATTCAAATCCCCAGAAATTTGGATAGCTGACCTAGAAAACGGAATAAAAATATACGGTATTGAAAATAGCGAAGTACCCTTGGTAGAAATTGATATTACCATACCTGGAGGTCATTTATTAGATCCAAAAGGTAAAGAAGGTGTTGGTAACTTATTAAGTGATTTAATGATGGAAGGAACGGCTACTAAAACTCCTGCTGAATTAGAAGAGGCCATTGGAATGTTGGGAGCCAGTATAAACATGTATAGTACCAATGAAGATTTTCACATTACCGGCTCATGCCTAGTAAAGAACTTTGAAGGAACAATGGCTTTGATAAAAGAAATTCTTTTGGAACCACGCTGGGACCAAAAAGAGTTTGATAGATTAAAACAGGCGCTAATAACTGGGCTTAAAGGTCGTGAGGCAAACCCAAATGCGATTGCTAGCACCGTAGCATACAGGTTAATCTTTGGAGATGACCACACGTTTGGTGTTCCTAGTTCGGGAACCTTAGAATCTATTAAAGATATTACCGTAGAAGACCTTAAGGGGTATTATAAAAATTTATCTCCAAAGCGTGCTGCAGTTCATGTTGTAGGAGCTATTGGTAAAGATGAAGCAGTAGTGACGGTAAGCAGTTTGAACGATTTTACGGGTGATGTTGTTGTTTTACCAAAACAAGTGCTACCAACCGCGTCTAAAGCAGGAAATCTTTATTTTATTGACGTACCAGGATCTAAGCAATCGGTTATAATGATAGGCAAATTAGCACTTTCGGCAACAGATGAGAATGCCAATAACCTAGATTTTGCCAATGAAATCCTCGGTGGTGGGTCAAGCGGACGTTTATTTCAAACCTTACGAATTGAAAAAGGATATACCTACGGAGCTTATTCAGGTTTTAGAAATAGTAAAGAGGTTGCGCCGTTTTTAGTAAGAACCAGTGTTAGAGCCAATGCGACCTTAAAATCTCTAGAGATTATTCAAGATATGCTAAAGAATTATGCAAAAGATTTTTCTGAAGCTGACGTAGAACTCACCAAAAACAAACTTCTTAAAGCAGATACGCGAGCGTTTGAAAGTTTAGGTGCTAAATTGGGAATGGTTCGTAATATTAGTAAATATGATAGGCCGGCTAATTATGCAGAAAATGATCAAGCTGAATTAGTTTCAATGACCTTAGATGACTATAAAAATGTGATAACAGCGTATCTTCAAGAAGAGGAAATGATTTATCTGGTAGTGGGGGATAAGGCCACGCAATTAGAGGAGGTTAAAAAGCTAGGGAAGCCAGTAATAGAAATGGATATCTACGGTAATAGAATTACAGAACAGTAGGAATTTTTAGAACTAATAGAACAGCTAAACACAAATTTTGAATTACAAACGAAATACATGACTAAAACGATTCATATCTATTTCTATTCATGACCGTTGACTGGACATCGGTAGACGCTAGAACTCTTTAACCCAATAAAAATCCATAATTAATAAATTTGTTTAATCTTATGTTAAAAATATTAAACAAAGAAAATTTCATAGTACCTTTATGGTAATCAAAACCTAAAGATTTTATGAAAACAATTAAAGTACTAAGCATGTTAGCTTTTTCTACACTATTATTTGTAGCGTGTGGTGAAAAGAAAAAAGAAGTTAAGGAAGAAACAATGGAAGTGGAAGCTGTTGTTGTTGTTGAAGAAATGGCTCCAAATATAGTCACTATTGCCGCTGGCAATGATAATTTTACCA
>RCNE010002190.1_pt1 | contig 10525 bp, 8 predicted proteins | sample 2041361 | NCBI WGS metagenome assembly RCNE01 (sample SAMN09708229, study PRJNA481090) | Marine sediment metagenome, whole genome shotgun sequencing project.
TCTTTAATTTCTATATCAAAAACCTTTGGCATACTCATGCTGCCATCCCTAAAGAACACAGAACCGCCAAAGTATTTCCAGATGTTTTTTCTTAATGAGGTAATTTCATCGATAGATCTAATGGTAACGAGCCCAACAACTTTATCATCTACTAAATGTGGAAACGGAATGTTTTCGTATTGCACAATTGGTGGATTAGCGAGATACGCATTAATTAGGTTCTGAATTTTACTATCATCAAAAAAATCGACACCAATTATTTTGTTGTCCTCATCTTGAACACCAATAACAATATAAGAGTTGTTTTTAGGGTTGCTATTAGATAGCGCACAGATATGTTTTAGAAACTTTGCTTTACCTTCTTTAAAACCAATATCTATTTTTTGTTTTTTGTCATAGAAACTGTTCTCATCATTGTGAGCTAGTAGATGTTTTATGAGTAGCCTCTTATTTATCATACAAGCTAATTACTTTAAGGAACTTTATACCCTTGACTAGCCACTAAAATTAAAAACCAATCCTCTAACTCTAAATCAATTTTTGCAGCTTCAACTGCGTTTTTCAATCTATCTTTATTGGTTGTGCCAACCACAGGATGAATACCTGAAGGATGTTTTAAAATCCAAGCCAACAATAACTGATCTTCAGTAGCATTGTATTTGTCCATCAATTCACCTATTTGTTTGTGAATACGTCTGGTTTGTTCGTTATCGTCTTTAAATACAGATCCTAAAGGAGACCAAGCCATTGGTTTTATTCCTGTTGAAGTCATAAAATCTAAAGTGCCATTATGCATTGCAGAATGTTGTGTGAGCGAAAATTCAATCTGATTGACATCAATATCCATACGTAAACCAATCATATCCATCTGAGATGGTGTGAAATTAGAAACACCAAAGTCTCTAATCTTTCCATCTTTTTTCAATATAGTAATGGCTGCGGCTATTTCTTCAGCAACCATTAATGGACTTGGTCTGTGAAGCAAGAATAAATCGAGATAATCTGTGTTTAAGTTTTTCAAAGATTCTTCTGCCGACCAAATAATATAGTCTTTGCTATAATTATAGTGTTTAACCGTGTTGCTACGATTATCACAAACATATTGAATGCCACATTTTGAAATCAGCTGAATGTCTTCACGCTTTATACCAGAATCTTTAAAAGCCTTGCCAAATTCAGCTTCTGTGGTGTAAGCACCATAAATATCTGCATGGTCAAACGTGGTTATGTTATTAGAAATACAATGGTGCATTAAAGCGTCCATTTCTTTTTTTGAGAGCTGTTTGCCCCAACTTCCCCAGGTCATAGTACCTGCAATTAATCGAGAATATGTCACTTTTTTTTCTGTTTATATAGATTTTTTTGCAATTGGTGTATAAAAATACTCAAAACATAAGGATTACAGTATCATTGAACTGAAATTATTCCACACCTCAAATCATGAAGCATTTACAATCTTTAAAATTACTTTTATTTAGCTTAATTATATTAGCTAGTTTTACTAGTTGTACTAAGGAAGACATTAATAATGATGCTCCTTTATCAACGATTACCGTAAAACTAAAAAGTACAACAGGTGAACTTGACAAAGTTTATATTGAAATTGAAGATGTGCAATTAAGAGTAAAAGAAAATGAAAATTCATCTAATGCTTGGGTAAGCTTAAACGCCATTAATCAAGGAACTTATAATGTATTTGATTTAAGAACGGATTCGGAATTACTATTAGCAGATGATTTTGAAATAGAGTCGAGTTTTATTTACGAAATTAGATTAGTACTTGGCGATAACAATTTTATAGATTTAAATAACACATTACATAGTTTAGATGTTTCAAGATTAGGTAATGCAACACCTTCAAACGTGATGAGAACAGAACTTATTCCTAATCGATTTTACGATTTTGTAATTGATATAGACATAGATGAGTCTGTTAGCTATAATGAAGATGAAAACATGATGGTTTTAAACCCAAAACTATATACAGAAATTAGACAAATTCAATATTAATTATCCTAATCCATGATTAATAGAACTCGCTAAGGCGAGTTCTGAAAGATAAAAGAGTAATACTTCGGTGTTACTCTTTTTTTTTAACCAATTGTTAACAGCATCTAACGAATAATTTTAACATTTTGCATCCTCTAAAAAGTCACTAAACCTAGTTTGGTTCTTAAACCCTTAAAATAATGGAAGAAACGCCTACAATTGACATCAAGTCAATTAATGAAAAGATAGAAAAAGAAAGTGCATTTGTAGATCTATTAACCTTTGAAATGAATAAGGTTATTGTCGGACAAAAACACATGATAGAACGCTTGTTAATAGGACTGCTTGGCCAAGGCCATATTTTATTAGAAGGTGTACCTGGTTTAGCAAAAACATTAGCGATTAATACTTTATCTAAAGCGATAGACGCGAGTTTTAGTAGAATACAGTTTACGCCAGATTTATTACCAGCAGATGTTGTTGGTACGTTGATCTATAATATGAAAGAGAATGACTTCTCAATCAAAAAAGGACCAATATTCGCCAACTTCGTTTTAGCTGATGAGATTAACAGAGCACCAGCTAAAGTGCAATCTGCTTTACTAGAAGCGATGCAAGAAAAACAGGTGACTATTGGAGATGAAACTTTTATCTTAGATAGGCCTTTCTTAGTAATGGCAACGCAAAACCCTATTGAGCAAGAAGGAACTTATCCTTTACCAGAAGCTCAAATAGATCGTTTTATGTTGAAGACTGTTATCGATTATCCAAAAATTGACGAAGAACAAATGATAATGAGGGCAAACTTAAAAGGTTCTCATGAAAAAGTAAACCCTGTAGTTTCAATACCTCAAATTCTGAAAGCACAAGAAGCTGTTCGTGAGGTTTATATGGACGAAAAGATTGAGAAATACATTTTAGATATCATTTTCGCTACGCGTTATCCCGAAAAATATAAACTAGGGGATTTAAAACCATTAATCTCTTTTGGTGCATCACCACGTGGAAGTATTAATCTAGCTACAGCAGCAAAATGTTATGCATTTATAAAAAGAAGAGGTTATGTAATTCCTGAAGATGTTCGCGCAGTAGTGCACGATGTATTACGACACAGAATTGGTATTACTTATGAAGCCGAAGCTGAGAATGTCACTTCAGAAGATATCATCAATAAGATTGTAAACGAAATCGAAGTACCATAAATGAGTTTTCAGTATTCAGTTACAGTGAGCAGTTGCTTACTCAATACTGAATATTAAGGTTTAAATCTACAACCGCACAATACTGAAAACTGCGACTGAAAACTGTTTACTAAAGAAATGGATACTAAAGAACTTCTAAAAAAAGTACGAAAAATTGAGATTAAGACACGTCGTTTGTCTGATCACATATTTGGAGGCGAATATCATTCTACCTTCAAGGGTCGTGGTATGACTTTTTCTGAAGTGCGTCAATACCACTATGGTGATGATGTAAGAAATATTGATTGGAATGTTACTGCACGTTTTAGAGAGCCTTACATCAAAGTTTTTGAGGAAGAACGCGAGTTGACAATGATGTTGATGGCTGATGTTTCTGGCAGTAAGTTATTTGGAACCAAGAATCAATTTAAGGATGAAATCGTTACTGAAATTGCTGCGACTTTGGCGTTTTCGGCAACTCAAAACAATGATAAAATCGGATTGATTTTATTTTCAGATGAAATAGAACTTTACATTCCGCCAAAAAAAGGTCGTTCTCACGTCCTTAGAATTATTAGAGAATTATTAGAATTTAAACCAAAAAGCAAGAACACTGATATTGCTGAAGCTTTAAAGTTTTTATCTAATGTGATGAAAAAGAAAGCAATCGTTTTTGTGTTATCTGATTTTATTGCAGACGATTATAAGCAGAATCTAAAAATTGCTGCAGGCAGACACGATATTACAGGCATAAGAGTTTACGATAAGCACGAAGAAGAAATTCCAAATCTAGGTATGGTACAGATGGAAGATGAAGAAACTGGGGAATTGATATTAGTAAATACAGGTTCTAAAAAAGTAAGACAGAATTACAGCAAGTTCTACCATGAAAAAGTCGACTACTTTAAAGAAACATTTACAAAATCTGGAGCAGGTACAATTGATTGTCGTGTAGATGAAAGCTATGTAAAAAAATTATTAGGATACTTTAAACGAAGAGGATAAACGGATTTTAGATTTATGAAATACGATTTTAGATATAAGAATAATAGAATTTTGGACATCCGACTTCAGTCATCCGTCTTCGGTCTCTTTTCTATGCTCTTTTTTCTATGCTCTTTTTCTTCTTTTGCTCAAGTTAAAACAGAAATAGACACCACCAAAATAAGAATCGGAGAGCAAATCAACTATAAAATTAAAGTTGAAGCAGATTCATTGGCATTAGTTGTGTTTCCGGAAGGGCAAACTTTTATGCCTTTAGAAAATGTTGAAGCCTTAGCAATCGACACCACAAAAAAGGATGCTAAATTTTTGTTATCGAGAATATATAAACTCACACAATTCGATTCTGGTTCATACACCATTCCAAGGCAAAAAATCAACATTGGCGAAAAAATAGTCTTCACAGATTCGTTAAGAGTTGAGGTAAACACTATTGAGATTGATACAACAAAGCAAGGTTTATATGATATTAAACCGATAATTGATGTCGAGAAAAGCGGAGGAAATTGGTGGAAATGGCTTTTAGGTATTATAACCGCAATGGCTTTAGTGGCATTTTTACTCTACTGGTTTATTTGGCGAAAAAAACCATTAACAAAGGAAGAAGAAATTGCTTTGTTACCACCTTACGATCGTGCAAAATTAGCTTTACAGAAGTTAGATGAAAGTCAGTATTTAATGCGTTCTGAAGTAAAAGACTACTATTCTGAATTGACTTTTATCATCAGAAAATATTTAGACGAAAAAGTATATGATCGTGCATTAGAAAGTACCACAAGCGAATTAATTTCTAGGCTACAATTGTTGAAAGAGGGCAACCAAATTCCATTGTCTAAGGACACGATTAAAAACCTCGAATCTATTTTAAACCGTGCCGATTTGGTGAAATTTGCGAAGTCTGCACCAGATACAGCGCTTGCTGAAATGGATAAAGCGACTATTAATAAAGAAATAGATCATGTTAAGGAAAGTTTGCCAGAGCCTACAGAAGAAGAAAAATTATTAGATCAGCAATATAAAGAAGATCAAGAGCGCAAGAAAAAGCGTCGAAAAATTATTTTAACGGTTGCCATTTCTATTTTCTTACTTATTGCAACTTTTGTTGGCTTCGGAATTAAATATGGTTTCAATTATGTAAAAGACACCATTATTGGTCATGAAAGCAAAGAACTCCTAGAAGGAAATTGGATAGAAAGTGCTTACGGGTTTCCGCCTGTATTCATAGAAACACCAAAAGTTTTAAAGCGCGTTGATTTACCAATTCCTGACCAAGCGAAAGAAAAGATGTCAATGACAACCTTTGCTTATGGCACCATGTTAGATATTTTTAGTGTTACAATTAATACTACTACACTCAATGTACCGAAGAAAGAGGCTCAAATAAAAGAGACTGAAAGCCCAACATTCGATTTATTAAAAGTTTCAGAAGGAAACATAAAAAAGTTTGAGTCTAATGGAGCAACTGATATAACAGTTAAAAGAGAACAATTTGTTACGCCAAATTCAGCAGAAGGTTTAAAGACATTTGGGACATTACATTTTAAAATACCAAACACAAATTCTGTAATGAATGCTGAATATGCCTTATTAGTGTTTTCAAATGAAAATGTGCTTCAGCAAATTATTTTAACGTGGCCAGAAGACGATACTTATGCAGACGACACGGTTCAACGTATTATAGATTCAATAGAGCTTAAACCAAATGAAGAAGAAACCGAAGACTAATGTTTGAGAATATAGAGTTTTTAAATAAAGAATTATTCTGGTTGTTATTGCTTTTGCCAATAGCACTAGTTTGGTATGTCTTTAAACATAGCAAACAAACGGCTGAATTAAAAATATCGAGTATTAAAGGATTTAAAACATCAACATCAATATGGTCAAAACTTAAGCACTTACTTTTTGCCTTACGTTTAATTGCTCTTGGAATACTCATTACTGCATTAGCAAGACCAAGAACAGTTGATGTAACTACAAAAACAAAATCAACACGTGGTATTGATATCGTAATGTCCATTGATGTTTCGGCAAGTATGCTGGCAAAAGACTTACGACCAAACAGATTGGAAGCATTAAAAGAAGTCGCTGCAGATTTTATAAAAGGACGTCCTAATGATCGCATAGGTCTGGTAGAGTATGCTGGAGAAGCTTACACTAAAACACCAATCACTAGCGATAAATCTATTGTTTTGCGCTCACTAAGAGATATAAAATATAATACAATTATTGAAGGTGGTACAGCCATTGGTATGGGATTAGGAACAGCTGTAAACCGTTTAAAAGACAGTAGAGCAAAGAGTAAAGTTATAATTTTACTTACTGATGGTGTCAATAATTCTGGAGCTGTAGATCCTAAAACTGCAAGTGTTTTAGCTTTAGATAGTGGTATTAAAGTTTACACCATCGGATTGGGAACTAACGGAATGGCATTATCTCCAATAGCTATAAATCCTAATGGTTCTTTTAGATATGGTCGTCAGCAAGTAGAAATTGATGAGGACTTACTTAAGGAGATTGCCGATGTCACTGGCGGAAAATACTTTAGAGCTACCAACAATAAAAAACTAGCTGAGATTTATAATGAAATCAATAAGCTAGAAAAAACAGAAATAGAAGAAAAGAAATATTACAACTACGACGAAAAGTATAGACCACTCGTACTGTTTGCAAGTTTGTTGTTATTGATTGAATTATTATTAAGAAACACAATATTTAGAAGCTTTGTTTAGACTCGACGAAAAAATATGGTTTTGGACGTTACTGGTTATTCCGGTAATTATTCTATTGTTTGTCTTTCTGCAGTTATGGAGACGTTCTGCGCAGAAAAAGTTCGCAGATAGCGGATTATTAAAACGATTAAGCCCTAACCAATCTTTATTTAAAAGCATATTAAAGGTATTAATTTTATGTGGCGCTTTTGCATGTTTAACATTGGCATTGGTAAATCCAAAAATTGGCACAAAGCTAGAAACTGTTCGTAGCCAAGGAGTCGATATTGTGTTTGCAGTAGATGTTTCTAAAAGTATGCTTGCCGAAGATATAGCGCCAAATCGTTTAGAAAAATCAAAACAGTTAGTAACTCAAATCATTAATAGTTTAGCAAGCGATCGTGTTGGTATAATTGCTTATGCAGGCAAAGCCTTTCCGCAGTTACCAATTACAACAGATTATGCTTCTGCAAAAATGTTTTTACAAAACATGAATACAGATATGTTGTCCTCTCAAGGAACTGCAATTAGTGAAGCGATTCAACTTGCAAAAACGTATTACGATGACGAAGAGCAAACTAATAGAGTGCTCATTATTATTTCAGACGGTGAAGATCATGGAAATGATGCCCTAGATATGGCAGAAGAAGCTAGTGAAGAAGGTATCAGAATTTTAACAGTAGGAGTTGGTGATGTAAAAGGTGGCCCAATACCAATTAAAAGAAATGGTATTATATTAAATTATAAAAAAGACAATAAAGGTGAAACTGTAATTACACGTTTAAATGAAACCACACTAAAAGAAATTTCAGAAGAAACCAATGGAGTTTATATAAACGGAACTAACACAACAGAAGTTGTTGATACCATAAAAGATGTTTTAGATAAAATGGATAAAAAGGAATTTGAATCAAAACAAATAGCAGATTTTAAAGATCAATTTCAATGGTTTTTAGGTTTAGGAATATTGTTATTATTCATTGATATTTTCTTTTTAGAACGAAAAACAGCTTGGTTAAAGAAGTTGAACTTATTTAATGAGAATTTTTAAACATTCTTTAACGCTAAGTATTAAAAGGCTTTATTAATTTAGGGCTTAAGACGATAATTAAAAAAGAGATGAAACTATACATAGCACTTATCACACTTTTAATTGGAAACTTTGGGATTTCGCAAGAATTAAGCAAAGCGGAATTAAAAGCAGAAAAAACGGCTACTAACTTTGTTTACAAAGCCAATGAATTGGTTGAAGAAGACAATTATGTAGAAGCAGAAATGGAATACAGAAAAGCCATTTCTGAAGCTCCTAATAAAGTAGTTGGTGCATATAATTTAGCGCATTCATATTTTAGAAATGGAAGTTTTGACGAAGCTTTATATAGAAATCTAGAAGCAGCAAAAAATGCCGTAACTAAGGATGAAAAACATAGAGCATATCATAATATTGGTAATATTTTAATGCAAAACAAACAGTGCAAAGAAGCTGTTGAAGCCTTTAAGGACGCACTGAGAAATAATCCAAACGACGAAGAGACACGTTATAATTACGCCTTAGCAAAAGATTGTGCTAACCAACAAGAAGATGGTGGTGGAGAAGACGATAAAAAGGACGAAGACAAAGAAGAAGAAAAAGATAAAGAAGACGAGCAAAAGAAAGAAGACGAGAATAAAGACGAAAAAGATAAAAAGGACGAAGGAGATAAAGATAAAAAGGATGGTGAAGACGAAGAAGATGAAAAAGGAAAACCTAAAGATGATAAAAAAGACGATGGTAAGGGTGAAGATGACAAAAAGAAGAAGAACGAAAAGCCTAAACCAAAACCAGGACAAATGTCACCTCAGCAGATAAAAAACATTTTAGATGCGATGCAGAATCAAGAACAAAAAGTCCAAGAAAAGATAAATGCCGAAAAACAAAAAGGCACCAAGATTAAAACTGAGAAAGACTGGTAAAATTTAGTTTGCAGTACGTTAAAATAAAAATGAAATTAATAAAACACATATCAATTCTATTTCTAATACTTGCTACAAGTTTAGCTTCTGCTCAAGTAAAGTTCGAAGCCAAAGTCAGCAAGAAGAAATTGGGTGTAAACGAACGTTTGCGTATAGATTTTGAAATGAACAAAGATGGAGACAACTTTGTACCTCCAAGTTTTAAACATTTTGATGTTGTTGGCGGACCAAACACATCATTAAGTAACTCTTATTCAGGTGGTAAACGATATTACTCCAAAACATATAGTTATATATTATCACCGAAAAAACGTGGAAAATTCACGATTAAACAAGCTACTATTGAAATAGATGGTGAAGCCTATAAGACGTTTCCAATAACCATCAATGTTACAGCTGCTGTAGATAGACCTAATAGTCCACCAGATGCTTCAGATATTGCCTCAGAGAAAATACATTTAGTCGCTGAGGTATCTAAAAATAATCCGTATTTAAATGAAGCTATAACGGTTGTTTATAAACTATATGTTTCACCAGAAACAGGCGTTAGTAATTGGCGCGAAAAAGACAATCCACGGTATAACGATTTTTGGAGTCAGAATATAGATATAAAAGGATTAAACATTCAAAAAGGACAATATAATGGAGAAGAATATCGCTATGTTGTTCTAAGAAAAACAGTTCTCTATCCTCAAAAAACTGGTAAACTAAAATTGGAACCCTTAGTTTTAGATATTACTGTAGAAGTGCCAACAAATAGAGCAGATATCTTTGGACGTCCTATTATGGCAAAAGTGCCTAAAACTGTAACTGCTGGAAGTAGAACTATTGATGTGAAACCTTTACCAGAGCAAGGCAAACCTGCAGATTTTAAAGGAGCCGTTGGTGATTTTTCATTTAGTGTTAAGACCACAAAAAGTCAGTTAAATGCAACCGAATCGCTTCAAGCAAGAATACAGGTTTCAGGAAAAGGGAACCTTAAGTTATTTGAATTACCTAAACTAACTGTTCCGAGTTCTCTTGAAGTGTACGAACCAGAACACAAAGAAAGCGTACGCACTAACTTAGCTGGCATGCAAGGGAGTATTACAGATACTTATACTATCGTTCCGCAATACAGAGGAAAATATCCTGTACCAACTATATCATTTTCATTTTTCGATTTAAAAACGGAAAGTTATAAGCACATAACGTCAAGCGAAATAGTTATTGATGTTTTAGAGGGTCCAATGGCAGCTGTTAATAATTCAGATAATGATACATCGAGCAACAAACAAACTGTTAGACCTAATACAAATGCTTTTGCATTTATAAAAACAGCATCTAACTGGTCTAATATTAAGAGCAAACCATTTTTTAAATCCACTGGGTTTTGGTCATTATTATTGTTTCCTTTTTTAGCTATTCCATTAGCTATAATAATTAGAAAGAAACAAGATGAGCGTAATGCAGATGTTCATGGTAATCGCCTTAGAAAAGCAGATAGACTGGCAAAAAAATATTTAAGCGAAGCGAAAAAGTCTTTAGGAAAAAAAGAAGCTTTTTATGTCGCTCTAGAAAAAGCCTTGCATAATTATTTAAAAGCGAAACTGAATATAGAAACCAGTGATTTTAATAAAGAAAAAATTGAAATTCTATTGGCTCAGCGTAATGTTGAAGGCAATGTGGCTTCGGACTTTATTTCAATTTTAG
>RCNE010002192.1_pt1 | contig 10524 bp, 9 predicted proteins | sample 2041361 | NCBI WGS metagenome assembly RCNE01 (sample SAMN09708229, study PRJNA481090) | Marine sediment metagenome, whole genome shotgun sequencing project.
GCCTTGAAATCTTCAGGGACCTCACGATTTGGTTTCGTTTTGAATATTTTTTTCGCCCAAATCAATCCATTATTTTCTTCTATACTTTGTGCGTCTGCTTTTACAAATTCATTAAAAGTGATGCCTAATTCATTTTCAAATTCCGGAATATCGTCAATCTCTTCTTTTTGTATAATACTTAATGAAAGTCCTTTGGCTCCTGCCCTAGCTGTTCTTCCGCTTCTATGAACATAGGCTTCATAAGTATCTGGTAAATGATAATTAACAACATACGAGATTTCTTTTACATCAATTCCACGAGCTGCCAAATCGGTAGCTACTAAAATATCGATATAACCTGCCCTGAATTGCTCCATAATTCGGTCGCGAATCCCTTGTGTTAAACTACCATGTATCGCACCTGAAGAGAACTTATTTATTGCTAATTTTTTTGCTAATTTGTTAACAGCAGCTTTGGTTTTACAGAATATAATACCACGCTCGCCTTCTTTAGAATTTAAAAAATGAAGTAATACTTCTAGCTTTTCGATAGGTTCTACAACCACATATTGATGATCGATACCTTGATGCCCAACCGTTGCCATATCCGCTTCAATATGCATCACGTGTTTTGACATATAATTTTGAACCAATTGTTTTATAGTCCCAGGCATAGTAGCCGTAAACAATAAGGTTCTTCTAGATTTCGGAATGTCTTTGATGATAGTATCGACTTCTTCTTTTAAGGCGCTTACCATTTCATCAGCTTCATCCAATACCAAATACTTTAAGTTTTTAATATTGATGGCACCACGCTTCATTAAATCGACTAAACGTCCAGGAGTTGCTACGACCATATGCGTTGTGCTTTTTAAACGTTCTATTTGAGGTTTGATGGGAATACCACCACATATAGATGCGATAGAAATGCTTTCGCTATGCGCAGCAAAGGCTACTAAATTATTGTAAATTTGATGCCCTAATTCTCTTGTTGGGGCTAATACTAACCCTTGTATATCTGTGTTTTCTAAATCAATTAATTGTAGTAAAGGCAATCCAAAAGCAGCCGTTTTTCCTGTTCCTGTTTTGGCTAAAACAACAACATCTTCATTTTGATTAAGAACAATAGGAATTGTCTTCTCTTGTACATCCGTTGGAACAGAAATTTTTAATTCTGCTAAACCTTGTTGTAGCTGCTCATTAATACCTAAAGCGGAAAAATCTTTTGACATAAAAAATAATTTTGGCAAAGGTAATGATACCGTTCTTGGGAATGAGCTTTATAGAAGTATTAACCTTTAGTTGAAGGATTTAATATTTACGACAATTAGTATATGAAAAACATTATTTATTCTAGATTCAATAAATTACCGGTGTAAAAAATAAAAATAGTCTTTAAGATACCTGATAACTTTGCGGATAAGTGCGTTAGGGATAGTAGAGGAAAGCCCACAGCCCGTAGGTGCGAGGACTTGGAACGTCCCGATAGCTATCGGGAAGCCCGACCCTTGTGGTAACGCCCAAATAATTTTTATACTTACTTAAATTTACTTCATAAAAAAACCATCAATTAAGATGGTTTTGAAACTTGTTATAAGGAATCTATTTTTTTATGACACGTACATTGGTAGCAACTGGGCCTTTATCACTTTTTTCTATATTAAAAGTAACCTTATTGTTTTCTCTAATCTTGTCTAAAAGGTTTTTGGTGTGCACAAAGATCTCTTCTCCAGAATCTTTAACAGTTATAAATCCATATCCTTTTTTATTATTGAAAAATTTAACCGTTCCTTCTTTCGTACTCGTTCCTTTATTGAGGTTAAATAATTTATTTATAAAATTTCTAATCATCATTTCTATTTTTTATTCGACTTAAGTCGTAATAATTATTATTTCAATTTACTAAGGTCGTAAAAATAGGTTAAAAAAAGGGTTTGTAAAGAAAACACTATGAATTAAAGTTGTTCCATTAATAATTTCATTTTAATAGATGTATCAATCCTTATCTTTGCACTGAATAATTTATACCAATTATCATTAGAAGATATGCAACAAATAAAAGCGTATTTAGACCAAATAGCAACCATATCTAACTCTGATTGGGCATTTTTTACATCTAAATTACAGCGTCGCGATATTCCAAAGAAAACCATTTTTTTAAAACTCAATGCTATAGAAAATCATATTTCTTTTATTGAATCTGGTGTTGTACGCTTGTATATTCCTAAAGAAGATCCTGAGAAAGAAATCACCTTTGGCTTTAGTTTTGAAGATCAGTTTGTTAGTGCTTATGATTCGTTCTTAACACAAACCCCTTCAGCGTATCAATTACAGGCGCTTACGGAAACGACTATTGTAAGTATTACTTATGAAGATTTACAAGAAGTTTATAAAACGACCCAAATTGGAAATCTTATTGGTAGATTAACAGCAGAACGTCTCTTTTTGTTAAAATCTAAGCGTGAACAAAACTTATTAAATCTTTCTGCAGAGGAACGCTATATGAAGTTATTTAAAGAGCGTCCAGAACTTTTAAAAGTAATTCCTCTTAAATACATCAGTTCTTATATTGGTGTTACTGCACAAGCTTTAAGTAGAATTAGAAAGCGCATTTAATTGATTTAGGTTCATTGTTTCGTTGATAACATCAAATTATCTTTGCATAAAAAACTTATGGTAATCGTTATTTTCGTTTTAGTGCTTTGGTATGGCAGCTTATTTTTTCAGTCTTTCTTTTTGCATCGTTATGCTGCACATCAGGTATTTACCATGTCGAAAACTATGGAGCGAATCACCTTTGTTCTGACTTGGATTTTTCAAGGCTCAAGCTATTTAAGCGCTTATGGTTACGGGATTATGCATCGCATGCATCATGCCTATACAGATACTGAAAAGGATCCGCACTCGCCATCTCATGATGCTAATTTATTTGCGATGATGTGGAAAACAAAAACGATCTATCAAGATATTAATAAGCAACGTGTTGAAATTGATCAACGTTTTACCAAAAACGTTCCGCAATGGAAAGGATTTGATCTATTTGCAGGTTCTCGCTTTTCTAGATTACTTTGGATAGCACTTTATATCTTGTTTTTCGCGTTTTTTGTAACAGCTTGGTGGCAATGGTTATTATTACCAATTACTTTTTTAATGGCTCCTATTCATGGTGTAATTATTAATTGGTTTGGTCATATTTATGGTTATGTTAATTATAAAATGAAAAATACAAGTAAAAACCTATTCCGTTTTGATTTTTTAATGATGGGTGAAGGGTATCATAATAATCATCATAAGCATGCCAATAGAGCTAATTTTGGTGTGAAATGGTACGAAATTGATGTCACTTATTTGATTATAAGACTATTGGATGCTTTAGGTTTTATTCGATTGAAACCAATTAGAGTTAAAGATTAATACATACTATTAAACTAAAAAAGCTTCAAATAGTAATTATTTGAAGCTTTTTTTATGGTATCTTGATACGTGTTTATTCTATATCTCATCAACTTGAAATTCAAGTTACTTTTTAATTATTTTTTTTATAAGAACACCATTATCCGATTGTATTTTAATAATATAAATACCATTTGAAAAATTAGAAACTGGTATTGATGTAAAGTCCGTACGTACATCCATTATTTTTTTACCTAATATGGAATAAATTTCTACGCCTTTAAGCGGCATGTTTGAATCAATAATTAAAATATCAGTTACAGGATTTGGGTAAACGCGTACAGCATCAGCTAGTTTATTATCTTCAACACTCAATGGATTACTATGTTCTGAATAATAAAAAAGTGTTTTATAAGAATCTACCCAGATTTGGTTTATATATTCATATTCCAAATAACCAATTATCATATTATTAAATGTAAAAACTGTTTCTTCTGCCGAATCAGCATAATTGTAAGGTACAATTAAATCATCTTGAAAATCAAAAGCGTAATCGAAAACAAATTCATCTTTTAAATATACATACCATACACCAGGATTTTCTTGCCATTCAAAATAAGAAGCTGTTGTACGATTACCCTTGTCGTCATATTTATATACATCCTGGTAATCTGGTTTCCAATCTGTGGTATCCCAAGTAAAGCCAGTTTCTTTTGTTACTTGAATTAATGATCCGCTCCAAGTTTTATAATCATATACGTATTTATATTCATTAACCCATTCATCTTCATCTGCATCGTAATAGTATTCTATTTCAACAAAAGGAGAATCCCAAAAATAATCCCATTTTGATTTTTGTTCCATTAGGCCGTTACTATAATTCAAGGCTGAACTAATTTTGGAAGATATTTTCTCGTTGTTATAAAAATACTCATCTTGATCTATATTTAGCCAATTATCTGCGTACCATACGGACATAACTTCTAAAGCTAGAACTGTTTCTGAAGTATCATAAGTAAATGTATACATAGTAGAGTTAACCCATTTATTTTCCGAAGTATTCCGAGTAAAAGTTACCTCTTCGGTCAATTTATAATCGCCAGCATTATTAAGAATATATTTATTTTCGGTTTTACTATTTAAAACCCAAACATTTGGTGATGATAAATAGGATGTTGTTAATGAAAAAATATTTCCGTTATCGTCAAACTTATATCCTATCTTTTGTACTAGCTCCCAACTATTAGTATCAGTATCCCCCAATGAAATAAATAGCGTATCAACATACTCACCATCATAAATAAATTCCTGTTTAATGTCATTCTTCCATTGATTAAAGTTCTTATCCCATTCTTGACTTGTAACGCTATCTAAGGTTTTTTTTGCAGCAGTACTTGTTTTGTTATATTTAACTTTATTAGTGTTAAATTTAAAATCTTTAAACTTTTTTTGATGCTTTTTAGAAGGTTTAAAAATTTTGTAGTTCTGTAAATTCTCAAATTCTTGTCCATTCTGTTTTGTTATTTGCCCAATAACAGGATTTGAAACAAGAATAATTAGTAATAAAGTAATAATTCGTTTCATGATATATATATTTAGTTTATAAAATATTTTGATATCTAATGTTAAAAAAATTATGAGTGCTGCACAATGATATTCATCATTTATGAGCAATAAACTTTGAAGAAAAAAGATGTTATAATATAAAATTTCACTTCGCTTTTACCAAAGTAAAATCAAATAACGCGAGTTCCTTTTTGAATATTTGATGATCCAGCAGATTATTAAATATTAAAAGCTCCCGATATACGGGAGCTTTTAAAATATTCTTAATTATTGAATGTTTCTTTTTAATGATTTAATAACCAATTACTTTATGTTTCATTCTATAATTAAGACTATAAATTTAAGCATAAACTGAGGGTATTAAGACGTCTTATTTATCTAATTGTTATACTATATTAACCTATCTTATTAATAACAATATGGAGTTATTAATCTCAATACGTATTAATATTCTGAAGTTGCTTCTTTACCAAGTACGATATCTCTTTTTGCTTCAAATAAACCTTCTTTTTTATTTAGTTTAAGAATTCTATTAGGATTAGTTTGTTCAACTTTAGAACGACATTTACCTGTTAAAAGTGGGTCATCATCAAAAAGAAAGGTTTCAATTTTGTATTCTGGCTTGTTTGGTTCCTTTACTATAGGAAGAATTTGAGTCAATTCGTTACCAAATATATATTTCCCGGGTACAAATGTGTAAAATGTATATTTACCGTCAGCATCTGTTTTTACCCAACCTCTATGGTGTACGTAACGCTTTTTATTTTGTCTTTTTAGTTCAAAATCTCCGTTTTCATCAGTATGATGAATAAATAGCATAACATTTTTGGCTGGAGTAACACCATCATTTTCAAAGATGGTTCCTGTGATTTTTAGCTTTTGCGATTTAGATGCAAAATCAGGAATGGTGTCAACATTATTCAGTTGCTTTTCCGAGTAATCATAAATAGGACTACGCTTTTTGTAATTTTTAGGAATTTCTGCGGTGTCTTGAGCTTGAAGTATATTAAAACTAATGAATAGACAAGTAAAAGTAAGTAGTGTAATTAAATTTTTCATTTGGGGTGATTTTTTTAATCCTCTCAAAACTAATTCACTACATTGTTTTTTGTACAAAATAATCGATTGAATTGTGAAATTTCACGATGAATAGACGAAACGCAGTCTTTTTATACAAAACTGACGATTTATTAATCAAGCGATTCAACACGTCCAGTATATGAAATTGGAAACCTACCACTACCGATAAGATTCATATCACTTTTTAAATTAGGATACAGTATAATGTTCACTCTAAAGCTTTCTGATTTGGTTTTTGCATTGAATGAAATGGAATAGCTATAGTTTTTACCTTTTGTTACAGCATAGTCCTCTAGTATTCCAATTAATTGAATACCACTGTCTCCGCCACCATACTCAACATTCATCTGGCGCTCACCAAAATATGGCAAATAAGATGTAATACTATCACCTGAAACAGTTAAAAAATTTGAATTCCCTATTAAATTTATGGCATTGGCAGCACTTCCAGGTTGTAAAATACCTGAGTTTAAAACCTGTTGCATGGCATTAGTAACTTGCGGATGAGCCCAATCTGATTCTATTGTATAATTTTTATTTTCTACTAAGCGTGCTAAAGCTTTAATTTGAGCATCAGTGGCTTGAGACTTAGACGATTTACATGACAAAGCCATTACGAAAACGACAAAAATAAAAAATGCAAATGGTTTCATCTTTATTATGACATGAGTTGACACTAAATTATGAAATCTTGCTGTATTATAGTTATAATAGATTGTTAAAAAGCAATTTGAAGCACTCTTACGATACTTGCGGGTTTTTAACTTTTACTGACCCAATAATTAGAAACAAAAGAAAGCCTAAAGTAATATAGGTTATATAGCCATAAGACCCCAAGGTTGTAAAACAATAACTAAACAAACTAGGAGCAATAGCACTACCAATCACTAAAAAACTCATAACTTTTCCTGTTATAGCGCCTAAATATTTTCGTCCATAATAACGTGGCCATGTTACTGCATTAACAACAGCAAATAACCCTCCAAGAATACCAAACCCAATTATTAACAGGTATATACCAACCGTTTGCGATAGAAACAACAATCCTACAGAAGCTAGAACACCACTAGCTAACATGATATATAAATAAATTTTGTGATGAATATAGTCGCTAAGGATATTACAAAGCGTTGATACTGCAATTGCTATAATTGAGATAGGTAGAAAAACAGCTATAGCTTGCGATTTTGTGTAATCCTGACTTCCAAATATTGATACCACATGAAATGTAAAACCTGTTATAAAAAAACTATTAAACGCTAGTGTTAATCCTATCATCCAAAAAGCTCTTGTTTGTTTTGCTTCTTTTAAAGTGAAATTAGTTTCAACGGTTTCAACTTCAGTAGTTTTAGTTTTTTTATTAAAGCCATCTGGTTTTAAATTAAAATCTTCTGGTCTATTTCTATAAAATTGTATGATACAAAAACTAAAAATAAATAAGCAAATTGCAAGTATTTGCCAACTCATTTCCCATCCATGATTATCTATAAGCTTGTTTATTAAAATGGGTGAACTTGAAAAACCTAATGACACCGTAATGCTACTTATAGAATTAATCTTTCCCCTGTTTTTATCAAACCAAATCATAATCATATTACGAGAAGCCATGGTTAAAACACCTTGACCACAAAATCGTATAAAAAAGAATAATATGGTGATAAGTACAAAAGGCACAACCCAAGAATCAAACTGTATTAATAGCTTTATATACTCACTTATATCTACAGAAATTGAAAACAAAAGCAATGACATTCCTAAGAAAATAGTTGCAAAAAAAGCAACATACCTGGCACCATATCTATCAAATAAAACGCCTGCTTTAGAAACAAAAAAAGCACTTAATAAAGTGCCAAACATATAAGCGTTACTAAATTGATTTCTAGTTAGCCCTAAGGCATCTTTAACAGGATCTGTAAAAACCGAAACCCCAACTGTTTGCCCTGGAATACTTGCTAAAACACCAATGCTTCCCACAAAAAGGACCACATAGCCATAAAAAAAAGGGAACTTGTTTGGCTTAATTAACGAAAATTTATTGTGATCTGACATATCCTTTTACCAACTAGAAACAGGGTTAATTTAATACTTTTTAAAACCTATTTTAAAATCCGGTCTATGGCTTTAAACCAATTTTCAATACTGGTTTCATTAGTATGAAGTGCCACACTACCATTTCCGTAAGACCCATAAATATTAGGGTTAGTCCTAGAAAAGAAACCTACAATGGGCGTTAAAGAAGCGCTAGCTAAGTGCATCACACCATTATCAGCAGAAATAAAAATATTAGTATTATGAATAATTGCTCCCATTTCACGAATGTCTTTACTATAGAAATTTGGAGCCTTAAAATTAATTTTCGAAATATTCTCTATAGGTAACATTTCAATGATGTTGTAATCAGGGTATTCCTTTAAAAGCCTAGAGTAAAACGTTTCCCACCAGGTTTCAGAGTAACATTTATTACCTGTGGCATTGGTATAAATGCAAATGGTTTTCTTGTCATTCTTAATAATGTCATCAAGTATTGTTTTTCCTTTAGAAATTTCTTCTTTACTTAATTTAATATCCAAAAGAGGCATGTCATCACTGTCATTTTCAAAACCTAACTTAGACAAATAGTGTCTTAAATTATAAATAGGATATTTTGAAATATGCTCATGATCTTTATACTGCTGCTGAATGTTTTCATCAACTTCGCCAAATACTTTAATTTTAGCCTTAGCCAATTGGGTTAATAACTTTCCTGAAGATGAATTTCTATCAGCATTTATAACTAAATCGTAGGTTTTACTTTTTACTGAAATCCAACTTTTGGCGTATTTATATAAATTATCAAAAGGCTTTCTAGGTAATTTAATAATATTATTAATGTGCTTATAGTTTTCAAAAACAGGATGCGCCACACCACCTTTTACAAATAAATCAATTTCGCAATTAGGGAATGTATTTATAACCTCTTGGACAAGTGGTGTTAATAATAACTGATTTCCTAAACGATGATTTGGTCTAATGATTAAAACACTATTTATATCTGAATTTTTAATTTCACCCTGCTTTGGCTCTGTGTAAGAACTACCAATGTTTTTGGTAATACTGCGCATAACACTTCTTCTAACTTTATTGATGCGAAATTTAAATTTCATTTAAATGTTTTTTTTTAAAATAAATCAATGTAAAATTACAAATTAAATAGTTTAAGAATACTTTATTTTTTGCCTTTGTATAAAGCGTTAAGTATTAATCCACAAATAATCATGGCAATTCCTAAAAGGCTATAAATAGTATATATTTCACTAAAAATTAATACACCTAATAATAGTGTAAATATGACTTCTAGGTACTTTAATGGTGCCACTTGGTTTGTTGCTGCTATTTGGAAAGCTTTAGTCATATAAACCTGTCCAAAATATCCAAATAAGCCTAATCCAATCAACATTAACCATTGAATACCTTCTGGGTTTACCCAATTTCCAATAGATAATAATCCGCCTAAAATTGTAGAAATCACCATAAAATAGTTAACCACAACAACCGGATGATCGCCTTTTCCTATTTTGCTAATTACAATGTAAACCAATCCGCTAAAAACGGCCGATATAATAATTAGTACAAGCCCATAACCATTTAAATCAGAATCAAACCCTTTTAAAATTAAAACGCCCGCAAAAGCCATTGCAAAAAACAGCCATTGCATGGGTTTAATCCGTTCTTTTAGAAAGAAGATGGCAAAAACGGCAGCAAAAATAGGTGCCATATAACGCAATGAAACTGCGGTACCTATTGGTAAATATTTTGTAGACATAAAAAACAGAGTCATTGAGGTAACACCAACTAACCCTCTTAATATCAGCAACTTCTTATTGTTTCCTAATATGGGAATTTTGTTTTTTAGTAAAAATCCAAACGTAAAAAACAAGGAACTCACAGATCTAAAAAAAACGATTTGAAACGCACCAATATCTGTTAAATGCTTAACTATGGCGTTCATGCAAGCAAAAGCCAAAGTACTAATAAGCATAAACTTTACAGCTTGTTTAACGTCCAAAAGCTCTTGGTTTTAATACGCGTTTAGTATTTATAAAATAAACACCAGTAAGTAAAACTACAGCTGCTATTATAGACTGCATGGTAATATGTTCATCTAAAATCCACCAACCTAATATTAAAGCTATAATGGGATTAACATAAGTATTAGTGGCTACTTTTTCTGGAGAGACTTCTTTTAAAAGGTAGTTAAATGATGTAAAGGCAATAATGCTCCCAAAAATAATTAAACCTAACATAGACCATTGTACATCTGTTTGCCACATATTTGGTAAGGACCACGATTCATTAAATATTAAACTAATAATACCAAGCATAATACCTCCTGTAAGCATTTGGTAACCCGCATTCACAAAAATATTAGAAGGCATATTAGCTTTTCCAACAAATATACTACCGTAAGCCCAACTTAGCATACAAGCAAAAATTAAAATCATGCCTAAAACCTGACCTTCTTTACTT
>RCNE010002193.1_pt1 | contig 10523 bp, 8 predicted proteins | sample 2041361 | NCBI WGS metagenome assembly RCNE01 (sample SAMN09708229, study PRJNA481090) | Marine sediment metagenome, whole genome shotgun sequencing project.
AACTAAGTGTGGTCGATGATCGGGAATAAGCTAGTTCTGGGAAGCTACCGCGTAGCGGTTTAGTTCAACTACATTTATCGAGAATAGGGCTCGATATGCACGCAATTTGGGCATATTAAGGCGGATTGGGTGTGTAACATCCTGTTTTGCATATATATATTGCGCACTCCATGCGCGGTAATATCGAGAATGGGTGTAAATAAATAGCAAAGTTCTTACATTGATTGTACATTCTTAGCCACTGAATCCGTTAGCAATTCTCTGTAACTTCTGTGAATAACAAATTCATGGAAACGAGATGTCCGGAATACGACTGTTAGAACGTGTGCGCAATGCAATCAGAGTGCGTCAATACAGCCTGGCGACGGAGAAGGCCTACTCGGGCTGGATCGTTAGATTCATCAAGTTTCACCACAAACGCCACCCTGCCGAAATGGCGAAACCTGAGGTTGAGTCTTTCTTGTCTAACCTGGCGGTTAAGCGAAAAGTTTCACCTTCAACACAAAACCAGGCACTCCAGGCCATTTTATTTTTGTACAGGCATGTTTTGGAAATCGACCTGCCTTGGCTAAATGATGTTATCCGCGCCAAGCCCAAAAGGCGTGTTCCTGTTGTATTGAGCAGAGTGGAAGTTCGCTTACTCCTTGAAAGCGTTGCTCCTGCACAACATCTCCCCGCAAGCTTAATGTATGGTGCGGGGCTCAGGGTGTCGGAATGTCTGCGTTTGAGGGTGGGTGATCTGGATTTTTCGCGGCACACGGTACGAATATATGCCGGTAAAGGTGGTAAAGACCGAGTGACAGTGCTTCCTGATAATCTTGAAGAGGCGCTGAATGCGCAAATTGATTATGTCAGGGCCTTACATAATCGTGACATTTCCGAGGGCATGGGTTTCGCCCGGTTGCCTCTCGCGCTGCAACGAAAACTTGGAAAGTCCAGCCGTCGGTTCTATTGGCAGTATCTGTTTCCAGGCGCCCGGGTATCTGATGACCCGTTAAACCCAGATGCGAGCTACCGATGGCATATTCATTCAACGACAATGCGAAAGGCCATCGGACTGGCGGCAGGCAAAGCACGCATAAACAAGCGGGTTACCTGCCATACGCTACGTCATTCCTTCGCCACCCACTTATTGGAGTCAGGTACTGATATACGGACTATTCAGCAATTGCTGGGGCACAATGATCTGCGAACTACGATGATATATACACACGTCGTGGAGCGCGGTGCGCTTGGCGCCCGCTCACCGTTAGATGTCTAATTTGCAACAATTTTAGGTGGGTTCAGACACGAATCAGGATTGTGAACGCGTCAACCCAGCAAGCGGTTTCGGATCTTTCCGCCCAGCCAGCGGGCCTGGCTGATGGCCAGTTTGAGTTTGCCGTTCGTGGTTCCCGAATCTTCCATTAGGGGCCGTAGTTCCGGTACCAGCTTGGTGACGGTTTCGCCCCTGAGTTGATCAAAAATAGCAGTAACCCGTTTGAATTCATTCATCAGGTACGGTGAGTGCCCGCCCATGCCGATGTAGGCAAGAACACTGTCGATCTGGTTCAGGCCTTCGGTATCTCCGGCATGTACAAGCCTGTCTTTCAGGGCCTGCAGACGCTCGATCGCCAGTTGCTTGAGTTCGTCGGGCAGGTGCTGCACATTGAAATAGTCAGGAATCGACAGGTGGACGAGGATGGGCATGGCACGGATAAAGCTGAAACGGTCGTGACAGTAGTCGATCAACTCGTGCAGATGAAAAATATTGTAAATCTGTACGGTTACACTGAGTGTGGCCTGGCCCAGGTTCAGTTCCTTGTGCTGCTGATCGATGATATCAAGGTTACGTGCCAGCCTGATCCATTTTGCCGGGTACCGGATGTAGTCGTTCAACTCCCCAAATGCGTCAATACTGCACAGTAAGTTAACCGATTTGAATTGCGGCCATAACTCCCGGTGACGGGCAGGGATCTTGGTTACATTGGTATTGAAAGTCAGCTCAATGTTACCGGCAACGCCTTGTTCATCGCAGATTTCCAGTGCTTTTAGTACCTCGGGGGTGATGAGCGGTTCACCGCCGGCGAAATGCAGATGCTCCAGGTCCTGGCAGTGGGCGCTGAAGTCATCCCATAACTGCTGGTTGTGAAACCAGGTCATGTTTTCGTATTCCGCAGCGAGTTTGGAGCCTATTTTAAGCCTGGGCCGGGCTACCTCGTTCCACTCATCCATGAGCAACTTGCTTGCCCGCGGATGACACATGCGGCACCGCAGGTTACACAGGTTGCCCAGGCGATAGTCGCGGGAACGAATGCGAACCGGTGCATGGCCTTGCTCATCGGTGTTCTCAAGAATCCATGGCACATGTTTATCGAAGTGTTGATTCTCTGCCTGTCTGCGACTGCAACCACCGGTTTCCTCGGTTAACCTACAGCGTTCACAGGCGGCAGGCCAGTCACCTTTAAGCATCGATAAGCGGATCTCACGCATATGCCGGGTGGCGCCGATCTGTTCGTCGCTGAGGCCATCCGTGATATTGATGGGTTGGTTGGAATCCTGACGAATGTAGCTGTGATCAAACTCCTCCGCAGTACAACACAATTGCACCTCGCCACCCAGGTTGACGAAGCGGTGCAACCACGGCAGTACGCAAAACGAGTGCTGTGATGCTTCGTTAAAGCCGTCAGGAAGGCTGGCCGGGTTTTGATCTTCTGAGTGGGTCATGTGGGTTTACTGTCAGGGGCTTAGGATGAGAGAGTTAAGTACTTATACCTTAACCGGTCTTTCACAGATTTATCGAACAGATTTTGTCTTTATGTAAATAGGATATCTAAATCATGAACTGTTGATCTATGTCATTTTAATTAAACACAGACTGTGCTAATCGTAGAAAATCATCCCATCTATTTGAAAGAACTGTGAAGTACTTTCATGTCGTTACGATTGGCTTTTAACCGTCAAACGGACTTGACTTCATGTGTGTTTGTGGAGAGAAATCATGATGCTTTCAAGGTGTTGTTCTATCGCAAAGATAGGAGCTTTCAGTGTTACTGTTATTGGAGTTACTCTTGTTCTGATCGGATGGGCTGCTTCATCCGGCATTGCGCAAGCGGAGGTTAAGGAGGTAGAAAACTGGGTGATGCTCGTACCCCTAGGCAACGGGAAGAATCTGAAAGTGAAACCTGAATTTGCCGACAAGAAGGACAACCAATGCAGAAAAAAGAAGCACGCAGGTTGTCTGTTCTTCCAACGGGGTATGTTAGTCCACATTGCATTCCGCCTTCCCGGGCCCAAGGATCAGGACATGCATTGTCCCGATGCTAAAAATGTCATCACTAAAATTGAAGTGACGGCAACGGCTGCCGATGAAGGGCCCAATGACAGCAAAGGCGATTTCACTGGTCCGTTTCCATTAAAAGGCTGGCTCGTCGATAATGCGTTTCCGACCGTCAATCCGGATACTGGCATTATCTATGAAGCGTCCAGGAATGTTGCGCGGACCCAGGTTTTTGTAACCAATTTCAACGACCATGACAACTCGATAAATGACCCTGATGTCATTAATTCATTTTGGTACAGGGTAACGGTTACAGCCTGTGCTAAAAATAAGGACGGCACTCATACGACCTGGGTCTCCGACCCGCGCGGTGACAACGAAGGCAGGAACTAGACGTAACCTTGCGCTACAAGAGCTATATGAGTTACAGCCACGCTGACCAGTCATGGGCGGCGTGGTTGCACAAGTCACTGGAGTCCTATCGTGTGCCGAAAAGACTGGTGGGCAAGAAGGGGCTTCATGGGATTGTACCTGCCAGGCTAAGGCCCATTTTTCGTGACAGGGAAGAACTCTCCTCGGCTAGTGACTTGAGTGTCAAAATCAAGGACGCACTTGCCGAATCAGAGTCATTACTCGTTATTTGTTCGCCTGCAGCTGCCCGGTCGAAGTGGGTCAACGAGGAAATCCGGTATTTCCACTCACTGGGCAGGACACGGGTTTATTGCGTAATTGTCGAGGGCACCCCCCATTCACCTGATCCGCAACAGCAATGTTTTCCGGCGGCCTTGCTGGAATGTGAGGACGATCACCTGGTCGAGCCACTGGCCGCAGATATCCGCAAACAGGCAGATGGCAAATCACTGGCGATGGCCAAGCTCGTGGCCGGGCTTGCGGGTCTGAGACTGGATGAGCTTCTCCAGCGTGAAAGACAGCGGAAAATAAAACTACGGTTTGTTGCAGGCATTGCGATGAGTGTTGCGATTTTCCTGATGATTTCCAGTATTCAATCACGTGTGGCCGAGAAGGGGGCTCGCCTGGCACAGGAGACAACACGTGCCTCTGCCGAAAATATGTTGGCGGAATTTCTGGCACAGTCAGCGCGGCTTGAAGATATCGCCGACCTTACGACGCGCAAGGCGTTTGGCGAAGTACTGTCCAGTTATCTCGCTCAGCTTGATCCGAAAGACCTGACCATCGAATCGAGGCGCCAATTGGGAGTCGCACTTTTACATAGTGGGGTCATATTATATGAAGAGGAACAGTTCGAGCAGGCCACGTATGTTTTCAACAGTGCACGGAAAGTTTTTCAGCTGCTGATGAATGAATCACAACGTGACGAGCAATTAATGTATGAGCTTAGCCAGGTCGAATACTGGGTTGGTCAGGTGCATTTGGATATGGGGCGAATGGAGAAGGCCGCCATATCGTTCAATGCCTACGCAGAAGTAAGTGAAACTCTACATGAATTGCATCCTGACGATGCCAAGTTGACGATGGAGGTCTGTTATGCGCAAAGCAACCTGGGAAACCTTGAGAGTCGTAGAATTCCTTCTGACCCTGACCGGGTGCTTCAGCATTACAAATCTGCCCTGAAATTCAACGAGATTGCTGCCATGCAGAACCCGGCATACGAACGTGAATTGGCTGAATCGCTCGCTTACCTGGCAGATGCCTGGCTGGATATTTGCGATTTGGACCAGGCAATGGTGTACAGACGAAAGGCCGTAGACCAAGCTGAAATGCATTATCGTCTTAACCCTGTAAGTAACAAATCAAAACAGGATTATGCCTATTCATTGTTGGGGATTTCCGGTGTTCAACGAGGAACCGGTCAAATCGGGTCAGCCATGGAAAGCCTCCAGCAAGCACTGGTGTTACAGACAGAACTTGTAGAAGAAGATATTGGTAACTTGAAGAAACGCTGGAATCTACTTAGAAAATCTGCTTTCCAGGCAAAATACCTTGAACTGTCCGGAAAGTTGAACGAAAGCTGGAGCATGAGCCTGGCGCTTGAGCCCAGCATGAGTGAACTCCTTGAACGGGATCAGGATCTTCGTATTGATAATGCCACTTTTTATGGCGCCTTTCTAAGAGATTTTGCTAACCGGGCCTACCGCAAAAGAGAGTTTGCAATGGCAGATCGCCTGCTGACTGAATCTATCGAACGCCTTGCGACTATTGCGCAACAGCATCCGGATAACAGGGAGGCCCTGTACGAACTTGCCCTGGCGTATTTTTATTATTGGCAACAGAATAACGCTACGCTCCCGGATGACGCGGCAGCGGCATGGCTGACAGTGTTTAAAGACACCTCGAATCCGCGAAGCTGTTCCGAAATGGACATCGCATCGAGACAGGCCCTCATTGCTGAGGATCATGACAAGGCCCGTGGTCTCGTTTCGCACCTGATAGACCGGGGCTATCATGAGCCCGAGTTCAAGCGGTATTGCTTTGAACATGGTCTTTGTTTGACCCAAAGCAACAAACGAATACTGCAGTAATTTTATGATGTTATCCGGACAGTGCAAAAGCTATTTTCTAACGGGGTTGTTCTAACTCTTCTTTTTCGCTTTTTTCTCACTTTTTACATGCTTGTACATACGGTCGAATGCCTTGTGACGGGCCCTGCGTTCGGCAATTGTTGCACTGTTGAGCACTTCTTCCAGCGGCATTTGCTGTTGAAAAAAAGAATCAAGACCCAGGTTAAACAGTTTTTCGGATAGCATTTTTCAATCTCGTGGTATTACCTGATTGTAGCCTGTGCTTCGGAATATGTTGCCGGACGCAGGGTAGGGGCTTTTATTTTCCCTGGGTGCTGCTTACACTCTTGTTGAAAACGTGGAGGAGTATTAGATGCCCGTGAAGGCTTTGATCGTTGTTGTTACATCATTTAATCCGGTAAAGATTGAGGCGGCCAGGGAGGCGTTCGCAAATCGCTTTCCTTCACATGTTATACGGGTCATTCCGGTCCAGGTAGATTCAGGTGTTGCAGATCAGCCCATGTCAGATGATGAGACACGGCAGGGCGCAAGAAATCGTGTTGCCGAAGCCAGGTTGAAAAAGCCTGATGCCGATTACTGGGTTGGACTGGAGGGAGGACTGGATTTCTTTGATCAGCACCTCATGGCCTTTGCCTGGATGGTGGTGACCGGTCCTGATAATCGCAGCAGCGAAGCCCGCAGCGCTACGCTGCCGTTACCACCGAAAGTACAGGTGCTGGTTGAGAGCGGACTGGAGTTGGGTGAAGCCAACGACCGGGTATTTTCAACGCTGAACAGCAAGCAGGGCGGTGGTGCTTATGGTTTACTGACCGATGGCCTGATGACACGTGAAAGCATATACACCCAAACCCTCATCCTCGCATTAATTCCTTTTGCGCACGAACTCTGGCCCTGAAACAATCCATTCGTAGGGTGCGTAATTTATTACGCACCGACCCAAAACAAGTCTCTCCAGCACTCACCAGTCACTCGGTAATAACAGCCACCCGCAATGCCTCCAGCTTAAGGTGAGCAGCGGAAAGGTAATGTTCCAGTTCGTCGGTTTCAGCGAGCAGGTGATCGATTTCATCCTGACGTATATTTGGATTAACTTTCGCCAGGGCTTTAAGCCGTTTTAATTCGGATTGCTGTAGCTCTTGCATCTGTGTCCTGGCCGTATCAATCATCGACGATTCCAGCTTGGCCGCAAGTTGTTCTGCATGCGTGATCATGGTCACAATTTTTACCCGTGTATGCCGAATAAATTCCTGGGCTGTCAGTTTCCGAACTGGTTGACCCAGCTTGTTGAAATGCTTCTCTGCGAGAACCTCGCTGAGGTCATTGCCTTTGTTGTCGATCACGATTCGGGTCATGGTCAAGGGCAGATAGCGATGTAGTTGCAGGGCAGGTGGGGCCGGGCAGCTTATTGTAAATACGGCTTCCAGCAATAACGCGCCCATTTTGAAAGGTGGGAGTTTCATGGTGCAAAATGCCGTGTTGCCGAACTCGCCGCTCATAACCATATCCATGGCGCCGGTCACCATCGGGTGCTCCCAGGTCATGTAGTGAAAATCTTCACGTAACAAGGCCAGGTCGCGTTGATAAGTGGCTGTCAGACCGTCTTCGGGCAATGACGGAAAACTGTCTCCGGTCATATGCTCGCCGGGGCGTAGCACGACACTATTGGCGGTGTGGTGTTCCTGTTCGATTCCAAACTGGTCAAAGACCTTTTCCATGTAGTTGCTCAATTCACGCCGCTGCTCGTGCGCATGCATATCCTCTATGACTTGTTCAGCTATGTCATGCTTGCAGGAGTTCAGTTCAAGCAGGCGGTCGCGGCCATTTTGCAGCTTAATTACCAGTGCTTCAGCCCGGTTGCGGGTCTGTTGTATCAGTTCCTCGACCGCACTGGTGTCACCGGGTTTTAACAGGCAGTCCTTCAAGTTGTTTTCAAACTCATGATAGATTGCCTGCCCGATTGCACAGGTTGACTCGAAGGCATTGATGCCCTCGTGATACCAGCGCATCAATACCTGCTGTGCACTGTCCTGATAACAAGGAACATGCAGTAATACCTTGTGTTGTTGGCCAATACGGTCGAGACGTCCGATGCGTTGTTCCAGCAGATCCGGGTTCAGGGGCAGGTCGAATAAAACCAACTGGCTAGAAAACTGGAAGTTGCGGCCTTCGCTGCCAATCTCGGAACACACAAGTACCTGAGCGCCCTGTTCCTCGTCGGCAAAGTAGGCGGCTGCCCGGTCCCTTGCAACCAGCGATAAGCCTTCATGAAATACTGCCGAGTTGAAGCCCTGTTTCAGGTTGAGATACTGCTCCAACTCCAGTGCCGTATCAGCGCGAGCGCAGATCACCAGGATTTTGCTTCCGCGTTGCTGCTTCAAAAAATCGACCAGCCATTCAACCCTTGGATCCGTCTTTAACCATTTTTTACCCAGGATCAGTTCGGGCTTCAGGTGGTTATCAAGGTCATCCAAACCAGCTACTTCGGTCTGAAATGCCTCGGGACCTGTTAACAGATACGTATGCAGTTCGCGCTCCGGGAAACCGCTAACCGACGCCCGTGTATTGCGAAATAGCACCCTGCCAGTGCCATGGCGGTCCAACAGTTCACGAATCAAGCGCTCGAGGATTTTTTCCGGATCGGACTCGCTGTTTTCAAGTTCGGTATTCAATGCGCCCAGTGCTGCTTCACCTAGAAAATCAAGAAGCTGTTTTTGCACGGAAGTAGAGGCAAACTGTTGCAGGCCATCATCTGCCAGCAGACGTTGTACCAGTTCATTCACCGGTGCGTAGTGTGCTTCTTCCTCACGAAACCCCTCGATACTGAAGTAGCGTGCAGGGTCGAGCAAACGCAGGCGGGCAAAGTGACCCTCGGCACCCAGTTGTTCCGGTGTTGCTGTCAACAGCAAAAGGCCCTTGGCCCGCTGTGACAGGGTCTCAATGGCCTGGTAGGCTGGGCTCACTTGTTCTTGGCTCCACTCGAGGTGATGGGCCTCATCCACAACCAGTAAATCCCACTCGGCAGCTTCTGCCTGTTCCAGTCGTTCCGGGTGCTCACTGATAAATGCAAGACTGCAAAGTACCAGTTGCGCACTTTCGAACGGGTTCTCAGTGTCGGATTCTGCCAGCGCGAGACAACGTTCCTCATCGATGATTGTGAAAAACAGATTAAAGCGTCGCAACATTTCCACCAGCCATTGATGGATCAGGCTGTCAGGCACCACGATGAGTACACGGTTGGCGCGCCCCGTGATCAGTTGTTGGTGGATGATCAGACCTGCTTCAATCGTCTTTCCGAGGCCAACCTCATCGGCGAGCAATACCCTGGGTGCATAACGATTTGCAATTTCAGTGGCGATATATAACTGGTGTGGTAATAGTTGAATACGTGCGCCCAGCAGACCTGCCACCGGGTTTTGCTGTAACTGGTGGTAATAACGCAATGTGTCCAGTCGCAGTTGAAAAGCACGATTCTTGTCAATCTGACCGGCAAAAAATCGTTCCTGAGGCAAGCTGAATTGAACAAAGCTGTTCAATTCCGTTTCCGGAACAACCATGACCTGGTCATTTTCATCGCTGCCGAGGTAAATCAGGCAGTCGTTATGCTCTGCAACTTCATTAATGAGCAGTTGATGACCTTCGGTATTGCTGATCTTCTGGCCGACTTCATAGCGCACACGACTCAGTGGGGCGTTATCAATGGCATAAACGCGTTTCTCGTCGGCAGCCGGAAAACTCATAGTGACACGACGATGCGCGACCTCAACAACAATGCCAAGTCCCAATTCAGATTCGGTGTTACTTACCCAGCGTTGACCGGGTTTAATGGATGAAGCAGGCACTGATCTACTCAACTGGTGGTATGGCCGCGGATAGTACGGGCTTATGGAGGTTTGAACAAGGGTAATTTACCAGGCGTGTACACAGGTATTAAAGCGCAGTTCCCGCCCAATCGTGATCTCGTAGCCGCTATTTTTTCGGCTTTAACCCATGTCTACCTCAAATCACTGGTCTGCAGGTTCGCGGGGAAGATGTTTTTTGCCACTGAACATGGCGGAGATCATGGTGCCTTCGCCGGTGCTTTCTGTGCGAATGACGGCTACGATGTGAAGCAATATCAGTAGCCACAAGACATATGCCGTGTACACGTGGATCACCCCAAAGGGCTTTTTGAAGGACTGCATCTGCGCCAGCTTTCCGGCATCGGTGCCGGTCTTGTCGTAGGGCTTGATAGCTGACGGCGAAACCCCTTCGGCGGCCACCTGACTGGCGAACATTCCACCCAGTGGTGGGTAATAAATATCCGTACCCGCACGAATCAGGCCGGTGACCATCATGACGACCAGCATAAGCAGCAATACAATAACTGAAATTCGTCCTTTCGGGTTGTGCCCTATAAATGTTTGGGCTTGTCCGGTCTTTAATGACGCCTGGTAGCTTTTCAATTCCTGGCTAAAGTTTTTACCCGGCAGTAAGCTGGACCATCTAGAGTACTTACTACCAATAAAGCCCCAAACAATACGAACAACCAGATTGGTTACAAATACATAGCCAACCAAAACATGCAGTGTTTTCAGACCGATGCTGGCCTCGGCACCACTGATCCCAATGGCGCCCTTGTTGAGCATAATCAGACCCAGGAAACTAAGTGTTAGAACACACAGAAAGTTGATCCAGTGAAACAGGCGAACAGGTAAATCCCAGGCTTTATAGGCCCCGGATGTGTCTGTAGTCATTTTGCTCTCCAGTGCATTTTGTTGAGTTTG
>RCNE010002194.1_pt1 | contig 10522 bp, 11 predicted proteins | sample 2041361 | NCBI WGS metagenome assembly RCNE01 (sample SAMN09708229, study PRJNA481090) | Marine sediment metagenome, whole genome shotgun sequencing project.
TCTTGCTTGCAAAGCAAGCGCTCTACCAACTGAGCTAAGGCCCCGAACAGCGGTCAACTGTACCGGGAAAACCGTGAGTGCGACCGATCATCAGCAATGCTCAGGATGTGAACACTTTCGAACACTCAGGCCGACAAGAACACTTCGGAGCCTGTGGCGGGTTTCTATGAGGATGTCACAGGAGGCACAATGACCGACACGATTACACCCGGGGGAACCGACCAGCTCGATTCCCCCGACTCTCCCGAGCGGATCGCGGTGGAGAAACATCCACGTGCCATTCGGTGGATGCATTGGTTGAACTTTCCGATTCTGACCGTGATGATCTGGAGCGGCCTCCGCATCTACTGGTCCTTCGACGTTTCACGGGTTCCCTCGATTCGTTTCGGTGAAGAGACGTTCTTCCCCGACGGCTTCTACGAGGTTCTCCAGCTCGACAAGAAACTGGCACGCGGTATGGCTTTCCACTTCTCGTTCGGTTGGTTGTTTCTGATCAACGGCGTCGCCTACGTGCTGTATCTCGCTGTCAGTCGAGAATGGAAACACCTCGTACCTCGGCTTGCTGAGTTAAAGAAGGTGCCAGCAGTACTGATGCACGACCTCGGACTGCGCAAGGAAGCCCCCGAACAGGGCCAGTACAACGTCATGCAGCAGCTGGCATACAGCACCGTGATTCTGATGGGTTTCGTGTCACTGGCGACGGGTTTCGCGATCTACAAACCAGTGCAGCTCGGCTGGCTGACCGCGATCTTCGGCGGGTACAAATCGGCACGTCTGATCCACTTCATCGTGACGATGTCGTTCGTGGCCTTCTTCGTCGTGCACATCTTGCAGGTCGTCCGAGCGGGTTTCGGCAACTTCTGGTCGATGATCACCGGATACGAACTTGAGCCTGTGGAGACCGATTCTCCCGAAGCTGCTGCCGAGACGGAGGTGGCCGATGTCTGAGCGAAAGACCCTCACCGAAGCCGAGTTCAAGACACGCTCACGCCGCTCATTTCTCACCGGTGTCGCCGGGATCGCTGCTGGTTACGGCGGATGGCGTTACATCCAGGGCGACGAAGCGGTCGATCGAATCCCCGGCGTGTTGCGTTCAGCACACGAGCGGAACGCCTCAATCTGGCAGTCGTTGTATGACGGCGACCGGCTCGCAAAAACCTATGACCCGAGCAGAGCCGAACCACTTCGGTTCAACGGACGCAAGGGAATCGAAGACGAGATCGATCTCGAACAGTGGACGATGGACATCGTCGGTCGCTCGGACGAAGTTGTCGGCAACCACAAGATCGCCGACATTCACGCACTTCCGTTCACCGAGATGACCGTCGAACACAAATGTGTCGAAGGCTGGTCGACGATCGTGACCTGGGGAGGCACACCCTTCTCCAATCTTGCTGCCCTGTACACCGAAGATGCCGAGGCCCCGATTGTCGACCTCTCAACTCCTGACGGCAAGTACTACGTGAGCCTCGACCGCGACTCGATGATGCACCCGCAGACGATGCTCGCGTGGGAACTCAACGGCGAGCCCTTAACCCAGCGGCACGGTGCGCCCCTGCGACTCGTCACTCCGCTCAAGTACGGAATTAAGCAGCTCAAAAGAATTGGCACCATTACGTTCGCCGATGAACGTGGGCCCGATTATTGGAACGAACGGGGCTACGACTGGTACTCGGGTCTGTGAGACCGGCGCACTTGTTTACACTTAGTACATGATCTTCGGGCTGATCTTCGGCGCATCGTTCACCCAATTGTTCATCGCGATCGCGTTCGGCTATCTGATCATTCGCTCTGGCCTCGCGATCTTGCGAGGTATGGCTACTCCAATACCTGAACCCCCTCCTGCTGGCGAACTGCGGAAGGTCAAGATTCAGTTTCGTTGCCTGACGTGCGGCACCGAGGTGCGCATGACGGCGTCGATCGACGAAGACCCCGAACCGCCGCGGCATTGCATGCAGGAAATGGATCTCGTCGCACCTATTGAGCTGTAACCCCGAGAAAACTTCGGATCTTCGGTGTGCCTATCCACAGATGATGTGTGACTAAGAGTTTTCCACTGTTTGTGTCCCGCATTGTGGAACACCACCAACAACATGAGCAACACAAGCAACGTTAAGACCGTTCGCCACTTCAGAAACGCTCAAAAACCAACGATCTTGGAGGACGTCCAGCCGGAAACACACACTTTCCACGGGGATTGAGGGCCTTGTGGAAAACGTTGTGGATGTTGTGGATGACCCACAAATGCAACGAAATAGTTACCTAGGTTATCCACAACCTGTGGGCAACTCTGGGGAAATTACACCCACGTAACTTTGCTCAGCGCAACCTTGTTGCCGTGACGATGCCGCCCAGGATGAAGCCCAGGCCAAGAAGCGTGAACCCGTTGTGCGTCTCGCCGCCCGGAACCAGCTTCGTGTAGTTCAGGAAGATCACGATCATTCCAATGGCGAGCAAGCCAAACAGGAGCCAAGTGACCCACGGTGCGCTCGGCTCATCGCTGATCTTGCGTACCGTCTCGACTGACCTGATGTTGTGCGGCTGGGTTCCTTTGGGGGTCACACGACCACCTTGGACCCGGCGCTTCTTCGGACTCGACATCTCCAGAGTGTAGACGTTCGATGGTCTGACCCCCTATTGCTCCCCTATTGCTCGCGATCGTCCGTCGATGTCGTGACAACGGTGACGAGCTGGCTAGCGTTGAACGTTCATGACCGACATCTTGGTGATCGACAACTACGACTCGTTCGTCTACAACCTCGTGCAATACCTGGGTCAACTAGGCGCCAACCCAATCGTGAGACGACACGACGAGATCGACCTTGCCGGCGTCGACGCGATGAACCCAGACGGTGTGCTGATCAGCCCGGGACCAGGCACGCCATCTGATGCAGGTATTTCGAATGCGCTCATCGCGGACTCACCAGGAAAACGTCCGCTCTTTGGCGTGTGCCTCGGGATGCAATGTATCGGCGAGGTATTCGGTGGCACCGTCAGCCGAGCTCCCGAAGTCATGCACGGAAAGACGTCGATGATCACGCACTCCAACTCGGGCGTCTTTGCCGGACTACCAAATCCGCTCGAGGCAACTCGGTATCACTCGCTGATCGTCGAGCGAGACTCGATTCCCGAGACCCTCGAGATCACCGCAGAGTCAGCAGACGGGCTCGTCATGGGGCTGCGCCACAGAGAACACGACATCGAAGGTGTGCAGTTTCACCCCGAATCGATCTTGACCGAAGCCGGTCACGATCTGTTGAACAACTTCCTGCAGCGGGCGATTACTCGCTGATTAGCCGTCGGCCACCGTCGTGGTGGTCGTCGAGGTGGTGGTCGTCGTCGTTGTCGTTGCAGCGGTCGTTGTCGTCGTCGGAGCAACGGTTGTTTCCTCTGGTGGAGGCTCGAGTCCAACGATGATCCTCACGGACTCACCTTCGCGAAGCTCGATGTTCGCCGGCGGTGTCTGATCGACCACCCGATTCACATCGGTCGCGAGCTCAACCTCGATGAAGTCGATCTGCACTTCGAAGCCTGATGCCATCAACTGCTGACGTGCAGAGTCGGCCAACAAACCAACCACCGATGGGACGGGTTTTCTGGCGATACCAGTCGACACATAGACCGTGACGATCTCACGTCCGCGTAACAACGAACCCGCTGCGGGTTCGGTGCGCAGCACAAGCCCTTCCTCTACCTCAGGGTCTGCTTCCTCGACCTGTGTGATCCGGAAGTCGAGTTCGAACAATCGGTTCAACGCTTCATTCTGCGTCATCCCCGCCAGAGCAGGGACGGTCCGTTCGGAGAACCCGAGCGACACTTCAATAAACACGACCGAGCCACGGTCGACACTCACCCCAGGCAGAGGATCCTGCGAAATCACCTCTCCGGGCTTGAAGATGTCGTTGTCGACCTCTTGGACATCTGGGGTGAAACCGAGGCGACGCAAAGACCGCTCGGCCTCTTCACGCGTCAACTCGACCAACGTTGGCACCGAGATCTTGCCCTCGGCCTCGCTCACCGTGATCACCACGATCGACTCGAGCGGCACGATCGCGCCAGCAGGTGGGTCTTGTTTGAAGACTCGACCCTCCTCGACATCATTGTTCGGTTCCGTTTTGATTTCCGGCACCAGGTCTTGACTTTCGATGAGGCTGATCGCCTGCTCGCGATCCAGATTCACGAAGCTCGACAACGTCACCGTCTCTTCGGTGAGCTCGACTCCGGGGTCCACGTCATCGGGATCCAAAACATCCAGGAATGCACGGGCAAGAAAACCAAGCAACAAGAGCAGAATGCACAACGCCACGAAGAACAACACGTTTCGTTTCCAGGTGTCGTCATTACGAATCACCACTGGGCGCGACTCGATGACTGCGTCTACCGGGCGTGGTGCGGTCGCTACAGCGGCGGCCGCCGGCGCAGCCTGTGGCTGTGCTGGACGGGCGGCAGGAACGGCACCCGTCGTAGTCGGAATAATCGTCGTTGCATCTGCAAGCTCTGGTGCCGTCGATCGGCCGGTGACAGACCGCACCACGGGCGGAGCGACGGTTGCCGGCGCAACGCCGTCCGATGCTGGTGCTGTTCCCCCACCCAGGTTGTGAGCGCCAGCGAGGTAACGCTTCAGGTCGGCAGCGAAATCGCGAACCGACGGGTATCGATTGACGGGGCTCTTGGCCAAACCCTTCAATGTGATCGCTTCAAGGGACTGCGCGATGTCGACACCAAGTCGACGCGGCGGCTGCGGCGCCTCTTCGACATGTTTTCTTGCGATCTCAACAGCGGTGTCACCAATAAATGGCGGCCTGCCGGTCATCATCTCGTATAGGACGACGGACAGCGAATACACATCGCTACGCGGGCCAACCTTTTGGCCCTGGGCCTGCTCAGGTGACAGATACGTTGCCGTGCCCATGACCGTTCCGCCCTCGGCGGTCAGATCGGTCTCCGCACCCTCGTTGAGCGCCTTGGCGATGCCGAAATCGGCGAGCTTGACTTGCCCCTCGGCAGTGATCAGGACATTGCCGGGTTTGACGTCCATGTGCACCATGCCCTGCCGGTGCGCTGCGTCGAGCGCTGCCGCAACATCAACGGCGATAGTCGCTGCACGATCAGGATGGAGTCGACCCTCGCTGCGGAGAATCTCCGCGAGGCTTCGACCGTTCACGTACTCCATCACGATGAAGGGCGCACCATCTTGTTCACCCTGGTCGAACACGCCGACGATGTTCTGATGGTTCAGGCTCGCCACAACTTGCGCCTCGCGACGCAAACGTTCGACGAACGCTTGGTCCTCGGACAGGGTCGCGTTAAGGACCTTCACTGCAACCGGACGGTTCAGTAGTTGGTCGCGAGCAAGAAAGACATCGGCCGACCCACCGGTGGCGAGTTGGCGGTGGAGCTCATACCGGCCAGCAAGGACCTCGTAGGGGGCGTCAGACATAACCGGTAAATGCTACAGACCCTGGCCACAGAACACAGATCAAGCAGCTTTGTCGTCTCATCGTCACCGCTGAGCCGCCCACGCTTGGAGGACGGCGAGCGCAACTGGACCGGCGACGCGTCCACCCGTTTGTTCTCCAACGGCCTCATCGGCCTCGACGATCACCGCAACCGCAACCGACGGACGATCGACGCTTTCACCAGCAAAAGCGATGATCCACGCGTGTGTCTCTTCGAGTGACGCGCCGATCTCTGCCGTGCCGGTTTTGGCCCCGACAGTCAACCCATCAAGCACCAAACCCTGCGCCGTGCCCGACTCGACTACTCCCAACATCGCCTCTCGCATGGCCAGCGACGTCGTTTGCGACATTGCCCGGCGCCACGGATCGAGATCGGCCTCGTGAACGACTGAACCCTCGGAATCGATCACCGTCTTCACGACGTGAGGGTTGGGCACCTCGCCATCGTTGGCAATTGCAGCTGCGACGAGTGCCATCTGCAACGGCGTCGCTTTCACATCAAATTGTCCAACGGACGCTTGCGCCAGCGACGGCATGTCGTCGGTCAGCGGAATCTCGGGAACCGTCTCGAGCTGGCTCAACAAGTCAGGTGCGACCTCGACGAACCTCCCGAGGTCAGTTCCGAAGTCATCTGGCATGACTGACGCCACGACGCCTGGAAGTTCGATAGGTGGTACCGAACCGAACCCGAAGTCCCTGGCGGTCTCCACGAGTGCGTCAGCGCCGAGAAGTTCGACGGCAAGTTGTGCAGTCCCCGCGTTGCACGAGCGGCGGATCAGATCTCGGAGGGCACCTCCGCACTGCCCTCCTCCAAAGTTGGAGAGTGGGTTGTTCGTGAGCGGTGGCGTGTAACTATCCGTTGTCTCGAAAATCGGCGCATCGAGCTCAACAACCCCAGCGTCGAGGGCTGCCGTAGCGGTGACCACCTTGAAGGTCGAGCCCGGAAAGAACAGTTCGCGCGTCGTGCGAGGGAGCAGCGGGTTCAACGGATCGGCAAGCAAGATCGATCGCGCAACCCGGGCTTCATTCGCGCTCGTCGATGCGAGGGGATTCGGGTCGTAGGTAGGCCATGACCACAGCGACAAGATGGCGCCCGACTGAGGGTCGAGGACAACAACCGAACCACGTCGCTCGCCAAGCGCATCTCGGGCCGCAGACTGGATGTCGACAGAGAGCGTCGTGTTGACATCAGCTGTCGTGGAGGCGCCGCCCAGAAGCTCGCGCAATCCATCCTCGAGCTCATTTCGGTCGCCTCGCAGCTCATCGTCCCAGGTTTGCTCGAGCCCATCCGATCCGCTGTTGAAGGAGAAGAAACCGGTGACCTCAGCAAACAACTCGCCGGTCGGGTATTCGCGGCGACGGGCAAATGCGCCGTCATCGAGCTCGACCGAACGGGCCAGGACCGTGCCGTCCGCAGCTCGGATCTCACCACGCGGTGCGCCGAAATCAGCGACGAGTGGGCGGCTGTTCGATGGATGTGTCGTCAGACCCTCTGCACGGAAGAACTGCAGATTGTTGAGTTGCGCGAACAACACGAGGTATGCCGCCATCAACCCAAGCCCGAGACGGAAGATTTGTTTGTTCATAGTTGCGTCGCGCCGAGGGTCGCCGCTTCGATCGTCGCCGGTCCACTATCGGGCCGGGTGGCCCCATCGTGGGAGATTCGCAACAACAACGCCACGAGGATGTAGTTCGACACCAGCGAGGAGCCGCCGTAGCTGACGAAGGGCAACGTGATCCCCGTGAGCGGCACGATCCGGATGATCCCGCCGATGATGATGAAGGCCTGCATCCCGAGCAACGCCGAAAGTGCCGTGGCCAGAAGTTTTCCGAAGGAGTCGCGAGTCCCCATGGCGATTCGCAGACCGGCCGTGACGATTGTGATGAACGCGATCAGCACACCGACCGACCCCACGAGACCGAGCTCTTCACCGATCGCCGCAAATATAAAGTCTGTCTCGACCTCGGGAATTCGGTACGGCTCGCCACGGCCGGGCCCCGTACCGGTGAGGCCGCCATTGGCCAGGGCAAAGCTGGCTTCGACCGGCTGAAAACCAACACCGTCGGGGTCCGCCCAAGGATCGAGCCAGATGTCGAGGCGGTCCTGCACGTGTCCGAACTGTTTCGACGCCACCCAACCCCCAATGGCGAATAACCCGACTCCGGTGAAGAGATAGGAAACCCTCGCAGTCGCGACCCACAACATCACCACGACGAGCAAGAACAGCAACAGTGAGGATCCCAGATCCTTCTCGGCGACCATCACCACGAGCGAGGCGCCCCAAGCCGCCATGACCGGCGCGAGGTGTTTCGGTTCAGGAAACGAAAACGGACCCACCGAGAGTCTCGCCTGCTGCAGAATCTCGCGTTTCTCGGCGAGATAACTCGCAACAAAAACAGCCAGGGCGAGCTTCGCGAACTCGCCCGGCTGAAAGTTGATCGGTCCAAATCGCACCCAGATACGGGCCGAGTTCACCTCTCGACCAATAAGGGGCACCAGCGGCAGCACCAACAACACAATTCCGGTGATTGCCGCCAGATACCGATACTTGTCGAGCACCTTGATCCGAGGAACCAGGACCAGCGTGGCGGTGAAGGCAAGGATGCCTACCGCGGTCCATGTCGCCTGCTGGCCCGGCAATGACTCGGCATCGCCGATGTCGTTCGCGAGCCGAGCAATGAACACGTACCCCAACCCGTTCAGCAACGCGACGACGGGAAGGATTGTCGGATCGGCCAGAGGCGCGAATCGACGCAAGACCATGTGCGCCACCAGCAGCAACCCGAGAACTACCCCGAAAAAGGGAAGCAGATCCGTAGGGATCGATGCGGTCCGCCCAAGGCTTGCAAGGGCGTAGGCTCCCGCAGTGATGGCGGCGGCGGCCGCAAGGAGAATTAGCTCGTGGTTGCGGCGGGATCGCATGATTCGGCGTCGACGACATCGACGATTAGGACGGTGATGTTGTCTCGTCCGCCGGATCGATTCGCGAGATCAGTGAGGCGATTTGCCGCGGCCTCGGGATCGGCGATCTCTGTCAGCACCGAAGCGACCACGTCGTCGCTCACTTCGTTGATCAAGCCGTCGGAGCACATCAGATACCGCTGCCCGAGTCGAGCTGGCATCAACCAACTGTCGACCGCAACCTTGGACTCTGCGCCAAGTGCCCTCGTCACGACGTTTCGTTGTGGATGCCGAGCGGCCTCTTCCTCAGTGAGCTGACCTGCGCGGGTCAGTTCGCCAACAAGGCTGTGATCGATCGACACCTGCGAGAGTTTCTTATTCTCGAACAAATACAGACGACTGTCGCCGACGTTGACCGCGCCGATCTGGAGTGGTGCACCGGCCTCGGACATCGGCAGGACACCCATGGCAACGATCGTGGTGCCCATGCCGTTCAGATCGGGATCTGAAGCGGCCCTGGCCCGGATCATCTCATTCGCCACGACGACGGCGCCTTCGAGCTCAGCCATCGTGCTGATGCGCTCGAGGATGCGGAAATGCCCTGCTGCGATCTCCGATGCAACCTCACCGCCGCGATGACCGCCCATACCGTCGGCCACAGCAAAGAGTGTGCCGTTTGCCATGACCGCGTCCTGGTTAATTTGACGAATCATTCCGACATCGGTGCTGAGGCCCCAGCGAAGTCCAGTTTTGCTCATCGTGAGATCTCTTCCGTCATGAGAACTCCAGCACCGTACTGCCAATCTGCATCCGGTCGCCCGGTCGAAGCACCACAGGTGTCACAAGACGTTCGCGATTCACATAGGTTCCGTTGGTCGAGCCGGTGTCTTCGGCAAGGTACTGGCGGTCACGCCACACAATGCTGGCATGGAGTTGCGAGACATAGGTGTCGTCCAACGTGAGCGTGCACGCCGCAGCTCGACCAATCGTCAGTTCGTCACCCACGGTCATCACCGCGCCCGCGAGGTCTGGGGGCTCAAGAATTGTGACCTGGCCTCGTACGGACGGCGACGACGAGCCGAACGTGGACTTCGCCGGCGCGGTCACGGCGGTGGTGACCGGAGTGCGCCGAAGTTGAGAGACTCCCGACCACAGAACCCACCCAAAGAAGAGATAGAGCGCCAGCAGTAGGCCGAACTTGAGAAGTGTCAGAACTGCGTCAGACATGTGTCTTCCAGTGTCGCACGAGGTGCTGCCGTGTCGGACGACTCATGACGCATCAAAGGTGAACGTAGTGGCACCGATCGTGACGACGTCACCATCCACAAGCAATTGGGCAGTCATGCGAAATCCATTCACTCGAGTCCCATTGGTCGACCCGACATCTTCGACGATCCAACCACGGGCGCTCGGTCGGACCTGAGCATGCACGCGAGACGCCCGATCGTCGTCGATCACAATGTCGGACCCAACATCACGGCCTAACACGATGCCTTGCGGACCGGAAGGCGCCAGGTCGTAGCGGTAGCCGTCGGGATAGATGAGTGTTCCCGGAGGCACGCCCGCAATCGAATGTTCAGCCGTGGCAAAAACTTCGATCGTGCCGCGCTGCGCCTCTGGGGTCGATGTCACGGTGACGACAAGGGGGCCCTCGAAGCCGCACTCGCTGTCGCGTGCTTGCTCACGAGCCATGGTGAGTAGCTCACGTTCGATCTCTGAGGTTTCTGAATCGAGAACACCGGCATCATCGGGATGAATACGAACCTCGATCTCATTGGGCATAACTCGAGTGCCCGCTGGTCCGCGCCGCGTTCCTGCCTCAAGCTCTCGTTCGACTCGCTTGGCAATCTCGAGACGACTGACCTCGGACCGAAAGACACGCCCAAGCACTCCGTCCACCCCTCGTTCAATTGCCCGCTCGAGATCGCGCAGTCCCATCTCTTGAACCTACCCGTGCAACCGTCGGCAAACCGGTAACTCGGGGGCGCGCCCCAGATCACAAAATCAGCGCTAGCCTCATCCTTCGCTTACTTTGCGCGAGTGGCGGAATTGGCAGACGCGCAGGCTTCAGGTGCCTGTGTCCGAAAGGGCGTGGGGGTTCAAGTCCCCCCTCGCGCACAAAAAACGTGTCGCTGACACGAAGAAACAGTGTCTCCAGACA
>RCNE010003187.1_pt1 | contig 10521 bp, 7 predicted proteins | sample 2041361 | NCBI WGS metagenome assembly RCNE01 (sample SAMN09708229, study PRJNA481090) | Marine sediment metagenome, whole genome shotgun sequencing project.
GGCACATAAAGGAAACTCAACTCTGTGTGGTTTTTATGCCTTAAGGTTTCTCCAATAACCTGAATTCCATGAATAAATTTATTAGATTTTGACGTTCCCATAGTCCATTGTATAGCCATTTTATAGGCTTCCAAGTCTCCATCTTCAAAAGGGAATTCTAGTTCAATAGCAAAATTATCGAACAGCGCATATTCTATCTCAGGAGCCCATTCTACTTTTCGAGCATCCGTATTATTTAGCGGAAAATCCCCTAAAGTATTTATTTCTAATTCGCCTTGTTTTGCACCTAATTCTCTAACCAAATCAAACTTTAATGGTTCAGGAATATTAACCGTTTCTTGTGATTCTTTATCTTGAGCTAACATCGTCGTCGTCGCCAATAAAAAGAAGACTAAACTTATTAAATAGTAAGACCGTCTATTAAAATATAAAATGGGTTGCATATGAAGGAATTGATTACAAAGCTAATGTACATCAAATAATTATATAACAAAAACCAGCTCAAAAGCTGGTTTTTGTTATATAATTATTTAGAGATACCATGTCGAGCATGGCTTAAATTCGGTTGAGCTAAATTTTCTTCATGCACTCGAAAATTCAGAACCTCTTTAATACGCTTCGTTATGAACATTTGCGATAGCTATTCCCCACTTACATGAGGACTCTATTAGTCCTTTGATTTCGTAAAAAACTTAGCTTATGAAAGAATTTAATCTTCTTTTGAATCTGTAATTATATCCTCTAATATCAATGCGTTCAATTTTTTAAGATGATTGGTCATTATGCTATGAGTATATTTAAGTCCTATATTATTCATTACAGCAAGCTTTAGTCCATTTCTAAATTCATTTTTCTCTAGTAATCTTTTGTATTCAGGGATTACTGCAGTTATATGAATTTGTGATGGATCTACAAAAGACAATAATCCAGTAGCTGCTGTTTTCTGAATATCCAATAAATTAAGTGCCTCTCCATTTTTCACGACAACATCATAAAGATACTCCTCATACTCGCGATACATATGATGCTCTTTATTATTAATAGACACATACATTTTATCGAGTTCTAATAAGTAATCTTTAATAGAATCATTGATGATGTAATTTAAATTACCCGAACTCAAAAGCTCCTTGTATGTATTGTTTGTAGGGATAAAGGGTTGTCTACCAAAAACTTGTTGAATAGCGTGTTCTAATGCTATAACATCCGGTGCCGTTTCGAGTGTTTTAAAAACGAGAATACGAGCAGCTGCTTTTGCTGTTATCGCTCTATAATTAATGATACTATCGTTGTTTTTAATTTCTAGCGCAATATCTGTTTGCAGGTTTTTCAGATACTTTATTTCTTGTTTTCTAGCCTTTCTATCTTCATTACCATTATTAATGGAAAGCGCAATTAAAATCCCAATAACCACGAGGAGGATTTCACCAATGGCATAAAGTAAATATTTAGAAGCTTTATTTTCTTTAATCATAGATTTTCTGATAGGTCTGAAAAATTTAATCATTACTTATGATCATCAATATAATTTTGTACAATCTCTTCTAAAATACCCAATGGCACTGATCCATTTTTTAATACCGCATCATGAAAATCTCTTAGGTCAAAGCGATCTCCTAATTGTGTTTTAGCATGTTCTCGTAGTTCTAAAATTTTCATCATTCCTATCTTATAAGCACAAGCTTGTCCAGGCATAACGATATAGCGTTCAATTTCTGAAACAACTTCTGATGTATTTCTACCGGTATTTGCAACCATATAGTCAATGGCAACCTCACGCGTCCATTTTTTATGATGGATACCAGTGTCCACAACCAGACGTACTGCCCTAAACATCTCGGCTTGTAATCTGCCCAGATTTCCAAAAGGGTCGTTTTCATAAAAACCTAATTCCCAAGCCACTTGTTCTGAATATAAAGCCCACCCTTCTGCATATGCAGTAAATGGAATAACAGGGACATCTTTCAGTTCGCTTTGAATGGCGATTTGAAAATGATGACCAGGAATACCTTCATGATAAGCCAATGTTTTCATTCCGTATTTTACCGTTTCGTGCGTGTTTCTTAAGTTAGCATAAAACACACCTCCACGCGATCCATCCATAGCTGGTCCATTATAATAAGCAGCCACTTGGCCATCTTGCTTAAACTCTGGCACGCGCTGTACTTCCAATTTTGCTTTAGGTCTAACGTTAAATGCATCGTCTAGGTTAGCGCTTGCTTCTGATAAAATTCGTTCAAATTCTTTAATGATCATTTCTCGTCCTTCATCAGTATTGGGATATAGAAAACGCTCTTCGGTATTTAACTTTTGTACAATTTCACCAAGCGTTTTAGTGGAATCTGCATAGCCTTCCGAATCGAGAATGGCATTCATCTCTTTTTTTATTCTTGAGACTTCAGAAAGTCCTAATTGATGTACTTCTTCTGGATCGAGATCTAATGTGGTCATTTGTTTTAACTGGTAACGGTAGTAGGCGCCACCATTGGGAAACTTCCAAACCCCAGCGTCGTTAGTCGCTTTTTCATTGAGCTTTTCAAAATATGTAATTAACTTTTTATAAGCTGGAAAAACAGTAATTTCAATTTCGTTTTCAACTTGTTTTTTGAAATTGGTTTTACCTTCTTCGTCAATTTCAGTCAGTTTATTAACCTTTATTTCAAAATTGGTGTAGAGAATATTTGACTTTACCGCAGTTGCTTTTTTGTCTGTAGCTTTTGTGTTATTAGTAGCAGTTCCTACAAAGCCTTTCATTTCGTCCAATAAGATTTTGATAATGAATTTTGGCGGAATGATTCCTTTGGATTCACTTATTTTAAGATTCTCTATGAGTTGGTCAAACTTGATGTCGAATTTTGAAAGTCGAGCGATGTACGCTTCGATATCACTTTTATCTTCAAGTTTATGGGCACTTTCCATCATACTTGGTAAGCCACTTTGTATCCCGAACATTTGGTTAACAGGATAACCGTAATCTAAAAACGGTTCACCATCAACTTGACTCTTTAAATAAAACGACAAAATCTTAGTATTAAGCTGATTTTCGGGTGATTGATTTTCAAAATTATAACTCAATAATGTGGCATAATCATCCTTCAACTTATCAAAGGATTCCAATTGTTTAGCAGGCGAAATATCATCCAGATCGGTTTTGTACCAATCATAAATAACTGGTATTCCCAAAGCGGTTGTAATTTCTGGACTATCAAGAGCTAATTCAACAAATAGTTTGTCATAAAAATGCTTGATATTGAATGGCTTAAACCATATAAGATTGGCAAGCCATAACCCTCCAAGGACGAAAACAACTAATAAGGTTCTTGAAATCCAGAATTTCCAAGTGCGTTTTTTTTTGATCATGTTTTTAAGTTTTGTGTGGTTGTGTTTTGATTTTAGTTGGTTTTTATTTTCTCTCACTCGAAGACTTTATTTGGCCTTGTATTTAATGACCTCTTTTAAAATGAGCCATCATCCACATCTTTTATAAATTGTATCAATCCAGAGAAATAGGCTTCAGGGTCATCATATTGTGATACATGTGCGGCGTTTGTGGTTAAACTTCGACCGTTTTCCACTTGTGTACTCATCCATTCCATATATTTTGGATCCATGGTATCGTATTTGCCACCAATCATTAAGGTTGGGGTTTTCAATTCATTTAACCTGCCAGAAACATCCCAACCTTTTAAAGTTGCATTTCCAGTGACCCCAAATTCACTATAGCCTTGCATATAGATGTAAATGTTAGGATTGAGGTGTGAGAAACTACGATTGACAAATTCTGGCCATTCTTCCAATGGTTTGTGCAAGACGTGTTTGGTATAATAATGTTGCATAACGAGTTCCGTATAGCGTGGGTTGCCAAAATCTTCATTAGCCTCCATAGCCTTGATTTCTTTATAAATTTCTGATGGCAACTGAGGTCCCAAAACTTCCGCTGCATATTTTTCATATTCAGGAATGCTTGCCATCATATTAGAAATGACCAGACCTTTTAAATTATCCTGATATTTCAGGGCATATTCCATCGCTAAAATACCACCCCAAGATTGTCCAAGAAGGTAAAAATTATCTTTGTCGAGATTTAAGGCTTTTCGAACCTGTTCCACTTCTTCTACAAAATGCTCTATGGTCCAAAGCGTTGAATCGTTGGGTTTGTCACTATAATAGCTATCCAATTGATCATAATAGATGTACTCTATTTCTTCGTTTGGCAGATAGCCATCAAAATTTTCAAAAGCTTCGTGCGTACCTCCAGGTCCTCCGTGAAGTAATAAAACTTTCATTTTCGGATTATTGCCCATCCGTTTTGTCCAGACGTTGAATGTGCCTTTAGACGTTTCAATAGGAATCATTTTAATGCCTCCTGTTTTTTGATCATCGCTGTTGGAATAATCGAAATAGGAAGGTTTAGTTTCTTTTTCAACAGTTTCTGTGTTGGTTTTGTCATTACAGGCGAAAAGTATCCAAATGAAAGAGATGAACAGTAAAATTTTGGTTTTCATAGTATCGTGTTTAAAAATTAGTAGTCGTTCAAAAGCGTCAATAAAGGGCCATAGCTTGCTTCTACTATTGCATAAAATAGACCTTTTTGATTTTGCCGTTTTCAATATGATAGATGGCAATGGCTTCTAAAATACGATTACCAAATCGCACACGTTCCTGATCAATGACGGTGTTACCTTGAACGATCCGGTTGACCAATTCACAATGCAGGTCTGGTGTGTTTGCAAACATTTGAGCATACCCTTTTCTCATGGCCTCTTTTCCTGTGAATTGCAGCTGATCTGGAAAATTATAGACTTCAACATCATCTGCATAAGGTTCTAAAAAGGCTTCAATGTTTCTGAAATTGTAGGCATTCAATTGACGTTGCGCCAAATCTTCTGGTGTATCTGATAACAGGTCCTCAGGATTAAACACTATACCATTATTGATAACTTTATTGATTTTGGTTAGATTTTCAAGATTGTCGATTGGGCTGGCATCTAATAAAATTAGATTCGCTTTTTTACCCACATTGACACTTCCAAATTCTTTTTCTTTATTTAAAATCTTTGCTCCATTTATCGTAGAGGCCACAAGAATTTGCCAATTATTCATGCCGCTTGCTTTCATGGCTTTAAGTTCCGCTTGATAAGAAGAGACATGCAAAGTGCCTATATTTCCAGCATCTGTTCCTGTTGCAATCGTCACGCCTGCATCTGATAGGATTTTTAAGTTAGCCATACTTATAGAATCCGCTATTTTTAAACTGGCTAACATTTGTTTAGAATTGCCTTGTGCTTTATAGCCATTCACTAATAACGTGTCTGATAAATGCTTTAAATCCAATAGTGTTCCCAATTGATCTGGTTCTGCAGTATTTAGTTCCTGCGATGAAAAATTAAGATTCTGCCCAAAAGTGTTCACATAGCCACCATAAACAATTAAAGTCGGACATAGCACCACCTTATTCTTTTTCATTAATTGCACAAAATCTGGTTTCAGGATTTCGTCGTCAACACTATGCACCAAAAAATCGGCTCCATTTTCTACGGCTAATTGGGCTGTGATTCGCTGAGTCGCATGAACAGCTATTTTTAAATTGTTTTTATGCGCTTCATCAATAATAGCTTTCACAATTGGTAAATTTTTTCGAGCGCTTTCTTCTACTGATAATCCATCCGCGCCAACGATGTACCAGATTTTGATAAAATCTGGTTTGTATGGCAATTGATCTTGTACGGATTTTATGCCTTCTTCAATGGTTTGGGTTAATGCAAATGGGGTGTCATCAGGAAAGTTTTCATAAACTTTAGGTCTATAAGTGGTTGATAACGGTCCAGTCATATATATCGTTGGTGCAAAGCTCTTGCCTTTAAACGCTTTACTTTTTTCTAGAAAGTACAGCGTAGACCCAACATCAAAGACAGTGGTGATCCCGTTTTTTAAATAGCGACGCAGTTTGTCTTCCATATTAGTTTTTGAAAATGCGATTTCTTCATCATAAGGAACAAATTTTTGCAAGTCAATGGCATCTGGTCGTGTATATAATCCACCGTTTTGCGAAAAGTGAATATGTGCGTCGGTCATACCTGGTGTCAAATATTTTCCTGTGCCATCAATAATTGTAGCATTTTCTGGAATTTTAATCTTTTTACTTGATTGGATATTACTAATCAAATCATTCGTAATGACCACGGTTTGATTCGGAATCATTTTTTGGTTTTCAACATCAGTAATCGTGACGTTAGTAACATAAGTCTGTGAGTAAATTACTATAGAAAAAAGGAATGCAATACTTGTAAGAAGAACTGTTTTCATCTGTTTTTATTTATTTTATTTTTATTGATCTCAGTGGTGATTGGCTTCTTATTTCGGTATTTAACGTTCTAAAAACAAGCTTTAAATTTAGTGTAAACGTCTTTAGAAGTACTGATATCGAAAACTATATGGGTAGTTATCTGGCGTCAAGTCCAAAATCTTGTTCTACAGATTTGTACCAATCGTCATCACTTGCCGCATTCCAATCCACCCATTGTTCATCGGTCATAGAGGCGCGCCATGCTATAAATGGTTCTGCATCTGGCCCAACAGGATGTCTTAATATCCAGTTGTTGTTCTCGGCTACTTCCAAGATCTTCTCTGCCACTAAGGCTGGTGGTGTTGGATTTTTGAGCGATGCAGCAAATAGACCGGCTTGACGTTTTGAGTGCGGATAGATAGACGTATCATCTACAGAAATATCAGCTGCCATTTCGGTGTTAATGATACCAGGTTCTATAATGGCCACCTTAACATTAAAAGGTTTTACTTCTTGTGCCAAGGCTTCACTAATCGCTTCAAGGGCAAATTTACTAGCTGCATAAGCTCCCAAAGGGCTGTTAGAAATATGACCAGCAACAGAAGCTACATTAATAATACAGCCTTTTTTGTTTTGTCTCATTTGAGGCAATACCGCTTTGGTACAGCGCAATACTCCGAGATAATTGGTGTTCATAACTGCCTGAAAATCCTCTATAGGCATTTCTTCCACAGAGCCATGACGTTCAATACCAGCGTTATTAATTAATATATCTATACCTTCTTTTTGGATGATGGCATCCATACACTGCTTTACAGAAGCATCAGAATCAACATCCATTTTAGATATGGTAATGTCAAGATCTTCCGTTTTTATTTTTTGTTTAAAATCTATCGCCGAATCTGGGCTACGCATGGTAGCAAACACTTTATAACCAGCACGGCCAAAAGTCAATGCGGTTTCAAGGCCAATGCCTTTACTTGTTCCTGTAATTAGTACTGTATTCATGTGTTTATATTTATTATTTTTCAATGGTCACATGCTGTTCGCTATTAATGATTCCCTTGGGAGATAAAATTTTGAACATGCTCGTTTCATGTGTTTTTATTTTAAGATTATGCTATATCTTTAATAATGAATCATTAGATCTACTTATTATTGTTTCTCAGCATCTGCCAACTTCTTAGTATCCGTATATTGCTGAAAAGCAATAATTTTACCATCAGCATTGAGTGTCCACAAATGTGCTGCTTGCGCATTATAGGCCTTTCCTGTTTCTATTACTTTAGCGTCATAACGTAAGGTTACTAAAACCTTATGATCACTCATGTTGTGAAGTTTAATGTCTTTCAAATTAAAATACTCGTGATTAGCACCAAGACGGGCAAAAACACCATTTAATATAGCATCTGGACCAATGTATGGATTGCCATCTGCTAGAGAATTGCCTTCGGCTTCGTTCCATTCAATATCAGGATGCATAGACCCGAGAACCGTGGGCATATCGCCCGTTCCGAAAGCGTTGTAAAGATTGTCAATGATTTGAATATTTTCCATGATTTATGTTTTTTGTTAATTTGATTTATGCACTTCTAATTCAATCTCTATCATAAACTCTGGTATAGCCAATTCCTTAACTCCAAGCCAAGATCCTGTTGGGAATTGTTTTTTATAGATTTCGGTTCTATAGCCAGCAAATTCTAAAAATTTAGGCATATTAGTTGTAAACACATTTTCTACAACGACATCGTCAAACGTGCAGCCATAGTGTTTTAAAATTTTATCTAAATCTGAATAGCAATTTTTCATTTGCTGCTCAAAATCACCTATTGCGGTTGGGTTACCTTCATCATCCATACTTACGGCACCTGAAATTTTAATGGAATTGCCAATTTTCACTGCATGAGAGTAGCCATAGGCTTTTTCTACTTCTGGACGCAGCATAAAATAATCTGGTGTTTCATTTTCAATGATGGTCTCTTTTTCATTATCCTTTGTCGCACCATTATCCTCTTGTTTAAAATTTCGGATTAAAAAACTCAATGAAAAAATCGTAAAAATTACAACACTAAAAATCAATTTATTATGGAAGTTGACGCGTTTCTTCATTGGTTTGTAAACTGTTTTTATATTAGTATATCCCTAGTGCACTTGTGTTAATTTTTCTTTAATCCCTTTGCAGTACGATCCTGTTTTGCCGGTGGTGGTGTGGCAATACTCGGCTTGATCTTTACGAGTTTCATAACTTCATCTACCACCTTTTCCATTTGAGGATCACGTCCGTTTATTAACATGTTCGGATCATCCCATATAGGAAAATCTGGTTTAACACCCACACCTTCATCAAACCATCGACCAGAATTGTAATATAGTCTGGCACCGGGAACTGTTATTCCACCTCCATCAATCAGCTGATGTCCAGTTGCGGGACCTACTAGTATTCCTATCGTTCGTTCACCTACAATCGGGCCTGCATCAAGTTCTCTGAATGCCCAAGGGAGTCCATCACCTCCTGAACCTGCCCAACCGTTGATTAGCATTCCCATCGGGCCTGTATTGGCCTTTGTAGGTTGCGTGTGTTTTTTTCCATGTCGCCAATACAAATTATAAATTATAGGCCTTGTCATCAACTCAAGAAATCTATCTGCTAGCTGCCCGCCACCATTAAATCGTTCATCAATTATAAACCCTTCTTTATCCAGTTGGCCGTAGTACATTTTCACCAAGTCGAGCTGTCCTCTTCCAGATGTATTTGTCATGTAAACATATCCCAGTTTCCCATTTGAAAGTTTTTCGACCATCAAACGATTTTTTTCAATCCAATCTAAATAGCGAACATTCCCTTCCTCATTAGCTGTTAAGCATGTAACAACGACGTCTTTGGCGTCACTCAATTTGCCGGTCTTACTTATTTTTAAAGCGACAGTCTTACCGTTAAAACCTTCAAAGGCCGCATAAGGTTCCTTATCCAATGGTAGAGTCATTCCATTCACCGAATGAATATAATCACCCTCAGAAACTCCGACTCCAGGACGATCAAAAGGCGATCGGTTTTCTGCATCCCAAGGTGCGGGTTTCACTATTCTTTTGATTTTATACCCCTTGGAATCCATGCCCCAGTCAATACCTAAATAGCCTGTACTTACCCGATCAACACTTTCATTATCTCCCCCGCGTGTATAGGTATGCCCGGCACTTAATTCGGCCAACATATTTGACTGTAGATAAGAAACATCCCAGCGCGATCTTGCATCTTCTATCAGAGCACCATAACGTTTCCGCATCGCTTCCCAATCCACCTGCTGCATATCTTCATCATAAAAGAAGTCACGGTATCTTCTCCAAGTATCGTTAAAAATTTGGCGCCATTCTTCCCTAGGATTAAGCTCCATAACCAAACCGTCTGTAGGGATGGCATCTTTTATTTTTTGATTTGGATTGGGTTTAATTATCGCAAATCGTGGACCACTTTGAACTAATAGTGATTCGCCTTCGGCTGTTTGAACTACGTCATTAACCTTCGACATAATCGATTTCTCTTCTCTCTCTTTCAGGTCATAGAACATTAGCGTAGGATCACCTCCTTCAGATCCTGTATTAGGAAAACGCATATAGGCCACTTTGCCATCGAATGCCATCAGTTGATCTAAATTACCGGGTTTAACTGGTAATATAACCAGTCTATTTTCAAGTCCATTCCAATCAATTTTAATCAGTTTGTAAACCGCTTTCGCCCCTTTAAACTTTTCGTTTTTGTCTTTGCTCTTATCGCTATTTCCGGAAGTTTCTTCTTTTTTTTCAGCTTCTAGGGCATCATTTTTTGCTTGGAGGAGATATGGAGAATCATCACTTAAACTAATTGCTGCCAATTGCGTCGCATTTGGATAAATCCAGGTGCCATCACCTAAAGCACTATAAGCGGCATTAAAGTTTCTATTGGTAAGAAAGAACAGGTATTTGCCATCCCTACTAAAAATAGGATTACTATCATTATAAAAACCACTTGTTACTTGCCGTGATTGTTTGCTATTTAAATCATAAATAAAAATGGCTTCGTTAGTATTGTCCATACCTATTGTGTAGGTTAGATAATTCGAATCATGCGACCAATTAATTGGATAACTATAGCGACCACCGTGACCGTAATTCCATCTGTAATTATCGGCAATTTCTATTTTGCCTGAAGCCACATCGATTATGCTGATATCATTCTTTTCATCGATAAAGGCTAGTTT
>RCNE010004978.1_pt1 | contig 10515 bp, 7 predicted proteins | sample 2041361 | NCBI WGS metagenome assembly RCNE01 (sample SAMN09708229, study PRJNA481090) | Marine sediment metagenome, whole genome shotgun sequencing project.
CGATAGCGCCGTTTTGGCATTGAAAATGATGGAATGGAAGAATATACATCATGTTCCTGTCGTGGATGCCCATTTCAATTTAACAGGATTACTGACCTGGACAGACGTTGAGACCTATGCCGATAATTCAGAAAAGCTTCAGATTTGTATTAAAGACATTATGAGAACCAAGTTGATAACCGCGACCCAAGATACCAAACTGGCAGATGCCAGAGAACGTATGCATCAGCACGAAATCAACTGTCTTCCCGTGGTTGAAGGCAAAAGGCTAATGGGTATCATTACGACTAAAGATTTGTAAAAAATGCTCAAATCATTGGAAAAACCAAGTAAGGTTTCAAAAACTACACGTATTATTGGGAGTTTGGAGGGAAAAACAAAAGGACCTACCGTAGTTTTCTTTGGGGGTATTCACGGAAACGAACCTGCCGGTATTATAGCTCTGGAAAAGGTTTTTTCTCGACTAGATGAGTCTGAATTGGAAATCAAAGGAAGCGTTTTTGGAATACGGGGAAATATACCCGCACTACTTCAAAGAAAACGTTATGTACAGAAAGACTTAAATCGTCTTTGGTCTTCTGAGCAAATAGCCAAAATCGAAAAAAAAGACCGATCAAACTTGTGTTCGGAGGAGATTGAACTCTTGGAAATCAAGCAAATCATAGTTGAATTGTTAGAATCGCAGTCTGCACCATTTTACTTCATTGACTTTCACACCACATCAAGTAAAACATTGCCTTTTATAACCATTAACGACGCGCTAATCAATCGTAAGTTTTCGGAGCAGTTTCCCGTGCCTTTGATTTTAGGAATTGAGGAATACCTAGAAGGACCACTTTTGAGCCGGATGAATCAATTGGGATATATTTCTTTGGGCTTTGAATCAGGGCAACACGACGAACCGGAAGCTATAGAGAACAGTATAGCCTTTTTTTGGTTGACATTGGTTTTTACCTGCCTTTTGAATAAAGAACAGGTCTCTGATTATGAGCTACAGTTTGAATTACTGACGAAATCGGCAATGAAAAACGCTGATTTTTATGAAGTGGCCTATCGTCATATATTGAATTCCAAAGATGAGTTTTCTATGCTTCCGGGTTTCAAGAGTTTTCAAAAGGTAGTTAAAGGCACACCTTTGGCCTTGCAAAACCAAAAGGAAATTAGCGCAAAAAAGAATGGAATTTTATTCATGCCCCTATATCAAGAACAAGGTGCAGAGGGGTTTTTTCTAATAAAAAAGATTTCCAAGGTGGCATTGAGTCTCTCTATTATTATGAGAAGAACAAGACTGGAAAGGTTCTTGGTCTTATTGCCGGGAATTTCATGGTATAGCCCTAAAAGGCAAGCGCTATTGGTTAATCTTTCGATTGCCCGATTCTTTACGAAGTCTTTCTTTCATTTACTTGGGTACCGTTCACAGGCAAGGGACAAGACGCATATTTTAATGTACAACAGAGAGTTGACGGCAAAAAATCACATGTACCGAAATGAACCCTGGCACCATTACTAATAAAGGCCAGTTGATTTGCAACACTAGTCCTTTGGCATCGCCTTAGGTTTCCAAGTATTGTTTTCCAGATTGACATCTGCCATCAATAGCGATGGATCTATCATAATTCCCTTGATATCCTCTAGAGGACGGTTAACGGTGAACCCATAGCTAGGGTTGGTCCATGGCCAATCTTCCAAAACAGTTCTTTTTAAGTTTGGATAAGGGTTATCTTTTTCGCCACGCATCATTCTTAAAGGGGCATAAAAAGTTTCTTGAGTACCATCTTTATAAAGTACTAAAATATCTATGGGCATAGGCATTAACCCTATTCGTTCCATGGTGATTTTGCTTGCATTTCCATCAGCAGAAACTTCTTTAATACTGTAATCGATAGTGTTAGTAGTCTTGGTCCAATCTGTCAGGTACCAATCCAATTCTAGGCCTGAGACTTTTTCGGCGGTACGCTTGATATCATTGGGCACGGGGTGTTTAAATTTGAAATCACTGTAGTATTTACGTACTGTTTCCATAAGTTTTTCTTGCCCGACTACATAGCCCAATTGCGATAAAAAGATGGCCCCTTTACTATAGGCCGAAATTCCATATGGCGAGTTAGAATCATAACGGTCTGCATGCGTGGCCTGAGGCTGTTCTTTTCCGGAATTTACCAAATAATAATAGCCTTTATACGAATTCTCAAAGGGATTGTCTTTGTTCTGCGCTCTAATTTCATTACTACAAAGAGCAGAAATGAAAGAAGTAAACCCTTCATCCATCCACTCATGTTTTGCTTCGTTGGTGGCCAGAACATGCTGGAACCAAGAATGTGCTAGTTCATGAATCATAGTGCCGATGACGCTGCCCGGCTTATCTCCACCTGTGATTAAGGTTGCCATAGCATATTCCATTCCGCCATCTCCTCCTTGAATTACGGAGTATTGGTCATATGGGTATTCGCCGATGTTCTTGCTAAAAAAGTTCATGGCCTTTTCAGTTAATGGTTGTACTGCTTTCCATGTTTCGGCAAATTTTGGGTCGTTCTTATATAAAAAATGTAGCGTTGGACCATTTTCCATTTGCAAGGTATCGTGCACATATTCTGGGTCTGCGGCCCACATAAAATCATGCACCATCGGTGCTTTAAAGTGCCACGTCAAGGTTTTCCCCCTCGGTCTTTTGACCTTAGTACCATCAGTTTCATAGCCATGGCCAATTTCTTGAGGGTTTTGTAAATAACCTGTTCCCCCTACTATGTAGTCTTTAGCTATAGTGAGTTTTACATCAAAATCACCCCAAACGCCATGAAATTCTCGTGCGATATAAGGATCTGCATGCCAACCTTCAAAGTCGTATTCGGCTAATTTTGGATACCATTGACTCATCGATAGGGCTACACCATCTTTATTGTTTCGGCCAGAACGACGAATCTGTACGGGCACTTGCCCTTTGAACTCCATCTCGAAAGTGGTTTTCCCGCCGGATGGAATTGGTTTGGCCAAATTGACAATTAAAACAGTCCCCTCTTCATTATACGTCACAGCTACCCCGTCTTGCTTAAGCGAAGTAGGATGTAAATAACCAATTTCACTTTCCGTCAAATCTGCAATTCTACTTGATTTATCTTCATTGGTCATTCTACGATCGGGATCAGCGATGTTTTGCAAGCGCATATCCATTTCACTACCAGGTTGAAAAGCATTGAAGTACAAATGATAGTAAACCCTTGTCAAATCATCCGGTGAATTATTAGTGTAGATGAGTTTTTGTGTGCCCGTATATTTAAAGTTTTCCACGTTCATATCAACTTCCATGGTATAGTCAACATGTTGTTGCCAATAAGAAGAATTTTGGCCAAAGCCCATTGCCGTAATAAAAAATGTAAAAAGGAGTAGCTTTTTCATAAAAAATACTTTAGGGTATATTATAATTTGATTTTTCCGGATGCCACGCTTTCAGACATGATCAGGGCGTTGTAGGCATTCGCTATTCTACCTGAAGTGGAGATGTCCTCCAAGGTTGCTGTTTTACCTGCCTCACTTCCCACCACAACTTTTGCTTTGATAGGTAAACCGGATTTCAAAATGATTTTTTTCACTTGACTTGCGGTTAGTTTAGGATATTGCGAACGAATTAAAGCCGCAACACCAGCAACAGCCGGGGCAGCCATCGAAGTGCCAGGAGAAAATTCATAGGTGTTCTTCGGATAGGTAGAATAAATATCAGTGCCTGGTGCAAAAATATCTACATTGATTTTTCCATAATTAGAATAGTCCGCTACCAAAGTTGAGCCATATTTTGGGTCGAGAGCTCCCACGGTAATGACGTTATCGGCTATTTCAGGGCCATTATTGATCTGATCATTAGGAAAATTCGAATTGCTAGGAACATCAAGATTCGCACCGTCATTACCCGCTGCATGAACGAACAGCACATCTTTTGATGCCGCATATTTTATGGCTTCGTATACCCAATCCGCATTTGGTGAAAAGGCTTTTCCGAAACTTCCATTGATGATTTTCGCTCCATTATCAACGGCATATCGAATACCTAGAGCAATATCTTTGTCATATTCATCACCATTGGGTACACCGCGAATACTCATGATTTCCACATTGTTGGCCACTCCATTTGCACCTATACCGTTATTTCGTTCTGCTGCAATAATTCCTGCAACATGAGTGCCATGACTTTCGTCCATGCCCGTAGTTTGGGGATTACCATTGCCATAATCTTGATCCTTGAAATCATAGGGGTCATCACCGACGACTTTTCGTCCATCGAAGTTTACATTGTAATTGTAATTCGCTTGTCCGGAAAAGTATTTGATACCATCATTCAATTCTTCAATAACTTCTGGAATGCTATCTTTGAAGGCATACATCTGCATTAAAACACTGATGTGCTGTTGCATTGTTTGGTCCTCCGTCTTGATTCCTGAAACTTCCTTTTTAGTATACTCTTTTTTACCTAATTCCTTTTGTACCGCTTCATCCGCAATTTTTACGGCTTGTATAATTTGCTCGTATTGTTGCTTGTTTTGAACTGCTTGGGGATACTCTTCATCAACCTTGGCTTTTGCTCTTGCCTGCATAGCAGCAGTGCCTATTTTAAGTCTTATGATGCGTGCGGCTTCAAGTTGTTCGTTGTAAGAATCCCCTAGAAAATTCCAACCGTGAATGTCGTCTACGTAGCCGTTGTTATCATTATCCTTGCCATCTCCCGCTCTTTCTCCTTTATTGGTCCAAAGCACATCATCAAGATCTTCATGCTTTAGATCTATTCCTGAGTCAAGCACCGCTACGATAACGGTTTTTCCTTTTTTGTTTCCGATGATTTCTTTATATGCCTTGTCAACACTCATTCCAGGAATGGTATCAGCAACCAGATCTAAATGGCCCCAGTTCTTTTTCTGGGCATCTGAAAGTTCACTCACTTTTAAAGGAGTGCTATCAATATTTTCGATAGGTGTGGTCACTAAAGTAGTAGCTCCACAAGCAGTAAGCAAGGCCGCCGCTGAAAATCCGAAAAAAGATTTAAAAAAGGAACGCGTCATATTCTTTTATTAATTTGAGTTGTGTATTCGTTTATAGTACGCACCTGCATAATCTGCCTCGAAAGATTCAAAACAGCCTCGATCTGCCATTGTCACGAAACAGGTTTTTCCTTTTTCACCACCAAAGGTGATGTTCGATGGTTTCTTACCTTTCAACGAAACCTCTTTTAGTAGTTGCCCTTCGGGAGAAACTATTGCAACGGTGCCCTTATCGTATCTAGCTACATAGAGATTTCCCTTTTCGTCGCAGCGCATCCCATCCATTCCAAAGTCGTCAAAAATAAGAAATTTGGTTTTATTGGTAATGCCGCCGCCTTCCAAAATATCATATTTCCAAATGCTGCGCTGTACAGATTCGTTGACGTACAAATGGCGTCCGTCAGGGCTTACTTCAATGCCATTGGTTGTACCCATATCGGCTTCCAACAGCACAATTTCACGCGCAGCATTGACCATCCAGATCTGGCCTGTATTTTCAGCCCAATTAGGATCACTTAAATAGATGGTGCCATTTGGCGCAATAGCCAAATCATTGGGTTGATTCATAGTGGGATTGTGAGCCCAAACCGTCACTTTTTTGGAATCCTTTTTTACTTGCAATACATTGTGGCCGACATAATCTGCGATATACATATTTCCATATATATCAAAACGAATGCCATTACCAATACTTTCACCGGGAAGCCGAACAAAAATTGAACCTTCTCCTTTTTCATTCACTTTCCCGATGGTTCCTTCTTCGCTGAAGTTTACCGCATATAGGCTACCTTCTTTATCTACGGCAGGCCCTTCAATACCTGCTGTAAATGAGTTTTCTTTAGTGAAATCAACGCTTTCTGGTTTTTGTGAACCACAGGACTGAAGTTGAAAAATCAATAAAACAACGAAAAGTATATTGAAAAAATAGCTAACTGAAAAGTTCATCAAATCGAAAGGTTTGTTTGAGGCGAGCGCCTTTTTCTGTAGGCTGCAAGGTACAAATTTCATGGTGTGCGTCATGCTCAAAAAACAAATAATAGTCCTTCTCAACTGCTGTATTCATAAAGCTGCTTTTTTCTTGCATTGTCAAGAGAGGCCGTGTGTCGTAACTTGTAAAATAAGGAACTGGAATATGACCAACAGTTGGGACTAGGTCAGCCGCAAAAACAAGTGTTTTGTCTTTGTAATTGATATGCGGTATCATCTGTTTTTCAGTATGGCCGTCAACGAAAAGTATATCAAAACCAAGCTCGGAGTTTTCTATAAATGTTTTTTGACCGCGAGACACGAATTTTAGTTGCCCACTTTCTTTCATGGGCAAAAGGTTTTCTTTTAAAAAGGATGCTTTCTCCCGAATATTAGGGCTTATGGCCCAATTCCAGTGATTTTCATCCGTCCAAAAGGTTGCATTTTTGAAAGCGGGCTCATAACCTGTGCGGTCTTTGTTCCATTGAATGCTTCCGCCACAATGGTCGAAATGCAAATGAGTCATGAAAACATCGGTAATGTCATCCCTGTGGAAACCGACTGCTTCGAGCGATTTATCCATAGTGAAATCACCCCATCGATAGTAATAACCTAAGAATTTTTCACTCTGCTTGTTGCCCATGCCGGTGTCGATTAAAATCAAACGGTCACCATGTTCTATGAGTAAACTACGGGCTGCAATATCAATCAGATTATTAACGTCAGCCGGATTTGTTTTTTGCCATATTGTCTTTGGAACCGCTCCAAACATAGCACCGCCATCCAGTTTAAAATTTCCAGTTTCTATCGGATAAATTTTCATACCCTGCAAAATAACAAAACCATAACAAATCCTTTGGGTAGATGAATAAAATATCCTTTTAGGTTATTCTATTAAAAAGCCTATTTTTATCCAACCAAAATAACGATTTGAAAAAGCTAGAACGCAGCCTATCACTTACCTCAGTTATAGCCATAAGTGTCGGGGGTATGCTAGGCAGTGGTATTTTTGTTTTACCTGGCCTGGCGGCTGCCAAGACAGGTTCCTCTGTTTGGTTGGCCTACTTGCTTGCAGCCGTCTGCATTTTGCCTGCAGCTCTTTCTAAATCAGAATTGGCCACGGCAATGCCTTCTTCAGGAGGAACTTATGTATACATTGAGCGGGCGTTTGGCCCCCTTTTGGGTACAATTGCCGGTATCGGTCTTTGGCTGTCCTTGCTATTTAAAAGTGCGTTCGCACTAGTTGGTTTTGGAGCTTATTTGTCGATTTTGGTCAATATTGAACTCGGATTGACCAAGTACATCGCACTGATTTTTCTGGTGATTATTCTTTTTCTGAATATCATGGGAGTGAAAAAGGTGGGAAAGGTGCAAATCGTAATCGTCACTATCAGTTTACTCACCTTAGGATTGCTTTTGATTTTCGGATTACCTAGAACATCGCCTGAGCTCTTAGATCCTTTTTTGCTGGAAGGCCAAATGGGCTTGTTTTCTACAGTGGCCTTTGTGTACATTTCCTATGCTGGCGTTACCAAGGTCGCTGCGATTGCTGGCGAAATCAAAAACCCTAGCAAGAATTTACCTAGGGCGATGATTCTTTCGCTCCTTATTATGACTTGTATTTATGTCTTTGTGGCGTTTGCTTTGGTAGGCAATATTCCATTGGAATCATTAAGTACGGATATCAAGCCAATTTATACCATAGCCAATATTTTGGGAGGTAAATACGTAGGATACGCTGCCGCCATCGTAGGCATTATTACTTTGATTTCCATGGCCAATTCAGGCGTGTTGGCTTCATCACGTTTTCCTTTTGCCATGGCTATTGATCAGCTACTGCCAAATTTCATGGCCAAAATTCATTCAAAATACTTGACTCCTGTGGTGACTATCATCATGACTTGTATTGTCATGGCATTGGTTATTCTCTTTCTCGATGTCGAAAAAATCGCAAAATTAGCCAGTGCCTTTATGGTGATGATGTTCATATTGGTCAACGCCTGTGTCATTGTATTACGTGAAACGGCCGCGCAATGGTATAACCCACCTTATCGCTCACCCTTATATCCTTTTGTTCAACTTTTCGGAATAGGCACGGGAATAGCTTTATTGGTCTTTCTGGGCCTCGGCCCATTACTGGCGATTATTGGCATCTTTATTGCTGGATTGCTTATTTATTTGAAATTCGGAAAAAATGCCACACGCACAGGAATACTTAGGAAATATGGACATCGGCCAGCGCTTTATCTCTTCTACAAAAAGAAGCAACGCGAACAGTTTGCTTATCGAAAAAATCAGCCAATAGCAGAACAAAACCTTGATGGACAGCTAGTTTCTGATGCTGGAGTGGTGGTGCCCCTCTTGGGGAATGAAAAATCTGCTGAAATGCTAGTTGAGATTGCTGCTGCTATCAATAGGCGTGATAAAATTCAGGCGGTTAATATTACAGAAGTACCCAACCAGACTTTTCTGGACGCTTTTGAAGAAGCGGACAACCCACAGGTCACATCCTTGGATAGACGTATCGCGAGTCTCGCGATATCCAAGAATATTTCGATTGATTTCGAGGCTGTGGTCACCCATGAAATTTCGGATACCATTCATGAATTGAGTAACCAGACGCATTGTGATTGGCTGTCATGGGTTGGAACGGAAGAGCACATAGTGGCATTTTGGTGAGCAATCCTGTTGGTTGGTTGTTGACCCACATCAATTCCGATTTCGCGCTGTTTAAGGATAATGGAGTTCGGTATATCAGCAAGGTAGTATTGGCATTACGACCTGGAAGAAAAGACAAGAACTTCATTGCGGTCGCAGACAGAATTTGCCAGTTCTATGGAGCTTCCTTGACTTTGTTGCATGTTGTTCCTGAAAACACATCTGGCGACGCTATTATTGAGATGGAGCGAAAATCACAAATTTTATTGGATAAAGTGGAAACACAAAGTATGGTCTTCATACAAAAAAGCGACGACGCTATAGCGGCTATATCGAGGGCGTCGGCAAGTTTTGATTTACTTATTTTAGGAACTCCCCAGAAAGACAACTGGATAAGCGTGCTTTTTGGTACTGGAAAAGATAAATTCACTGAGAAATCTGCCTGTTCCGTTCTACGATTGACGATGCGCGATTAGTCATCACACTAGCCCTTCTAAAAAAGGGAGAGAATTTTTTTGAAATCACTAATTGGGCAAAAACAACTCTTTTCAAAATCACTATTTTTACTAAAAATGGAATAAATGCTCGAACTGGCGGGAATCATTATTTTAGGAATCATAGCTCAATGGGTGGCTTGGCGACTCAAATTACCCGCGATACTTCCACTGATTCTGATTGGACTGTTGGTCGGCCCTATCGCTACGCTTTATACTCAAGATGGCGCAAAACTTATCGAACCAATTTGGAACGGAACCAAGGGCTTGTTTCCTGGGGACGGCCTATATTATTTCGTGTCCTTGGCTATTAGTATTATTCTTTTTGAAGGAGGATTGACCCTAAAACGTTCCGAAATACGAAATGTAGGCCCCGTAATTACTAAGTTGATAACTTTAGGAAGTTTGGTCACTTTTTTTGCCGCAGGAATAGCAGCACATTTTATTTTTGGACTGAGTTGGCAGATATCCTTTTTATTTTCTGCCTTGATTATTGTAACCGGCCCGACGGTAATCACGCCTATTTTGCGTAACATTCCCTTAAAGAAAGACGTTTCTACTGTACTGAAATGGGAGGGTATACTTATCGATCCCATTGGTGCGTTGGTAGCAGTATTGGTTTTTGAGTTTATAAGTGTAGGAGAAGGACAGGCCTACACGTTGACCGCACTTATTGAATTTGGCAAAATATTATTGTTCGGATTTACTTTTGGATTCACCTTTGCGCATGGGTTGATTTTTGCCATTAAAAAGAGTTTCATCCCCCATTACCTGCTGAATGTGGTTTCATTGTCCGTCGTACTTTTAGTTTTTGTCGAGTCGGATATTTTTGCTCATGAGTCTGGTCTATTGGCCGTGGTGGTGATGGGTATGGTTATGGGAAATAGTGATTTGCCGAATATCAAGGAGCTTTTATATTTCAAGGAATCTTTGAGTGTGTTACTTATATCGATACTTTTTATATTGCTGGCGGCCAATATTAATGTGGCCGACCTCGAACTAATTTATAACTGGCAGACGGTAGTATTATTTGCGATTATCGTTTTTGTTATTCGCCCATTGGGAGTCTTTATGAGCGCCGCCGGTTCAAACCTAAAATTTAATGAAAAACTCTTTATCGGTTGGGTGGGGCCGAGGGGTATCGTTGCAGCAGGTATCGCCTCGCTCTTTGGATCAAAACTATTGGCCAAAGGTGTTCCAGGCGCAGAATACATCACCCCACTTGTTTTTATGATTGTACTAGGCACGGTGTTACTTAATGCCACCACGGCTAGGCTTTTTGCTAAAATTGTCGGTGTATTCTTGAAAAAATCAGAAGGCATCGTGATTATCGGTGCTTCGAAAGTATCTCGATTATTAGGGGACTATCTGAA
>RCNE010012260.1_pt1 | contig 10514 bp, 7 predicted proteins | sample 2041361 | NCBI WGS metagenome assembly RCNE01 (sample SAMN09708229, study PRJNA481090) | Marine sediment metagenome, whole genome shotgun sequencing project.
AAACATTGATCGAGGCCGTTCCACTATTGGTTGCCGTAGAAGTCAGGTACGTCATTCCTTCTACCCCATTGATCTGTTCCTCTAAGGGTATGATTACACTTTCTAGTATGGTCTCAGCACTAGCACCTGGGTAGCTAGCACTAACGCTAATTGTTGGTGGTGCTATATCAGGATATTGGGTAATTGGCAACGTATAGAGCCCTAATACCCCAAGAATTACAATAATTATAGAAATAACCGTAGAAAGTACAGGACGTTCAATAAACTTGTTTAACATATTCTTTGATTTATCAGTACTTATCTAAATACTTTTTGAATGGGCTTTGCAATACTATCAAAGGGAATCAATTTTGGGATTATTTTAGTTTCACCCCTTATTTTGTCAACCCCTGAGGCAACAATTTTATCACCAGTATTCAAACCATCCTTAACCAAATACAAATTATCTACTTCTGTTATGATAGTTATCGCTGTAGAAACAGCCATACTATCCTTGCCAACCTTATATACATACGTATTGCCTTGCCGTTCATATGTAGATTCCTTAGGAACTACAAGGACCTCGTTAAAGGTTTTAGGAATCTGTATTTTAGCACTATTACCATTTATTAAAAGCCTTGAAGGGTTATTGAATTTAGCCCTAAAAGTTATTGCTCCTGTGGCCTCATCCACCTGTGAATTGATCGTCTCTATGATTCCTTCTTGATCATATACACGACCATTGGCCAATATCAATTTAATCTTAGGAAGATTCTTTATTTTATCAGATATATCAACACCCTCCGTATCTTGAATAAAATCCAAGTAATCCTTTTCGTTCATGGAGAAATATGAGTAGACCTCGCTAATATCAGCAACGGTAGTCAATGGTTTTTCGTTTGTTGGACTTACCAAAGCTCCACGTCTAAAACGTATGGAACCTACATAACCATTAACAGAACTTTTAATTAACCCATAATTGATATTGGCATTAATTGAATTATAACTGCTTTTAGCCTGTTGTAGTTTTGCCTTTGCGGTTTCTAATTGGACATTGCTAATAATGTTCTTTTCAACCAAAGGCTTCAGCTTATCAACTTCTACTTGTGCGGCATTTACATTGGCCCTAGCAGCAGCGGCATCTTGTGTTAATGACTGTGTCTCTAATTGAAACAAGACTTCTCCTTTACGAACTTTCTGACCCTCATCTACCAAAACATCGGTAATATATCCGGATATTTTTGCCCGTACCTCACTATTTATAATCCCCTCAATACTGGCGGGATAAGTGGTGAAGGATGTAATATTCTGAGTTGGCACATCAATTATACTAAATGGACTTGCTACATTGTTAATTGTATTTTGACCATTACTTCCCTCACCGCATGACGCGTATAGAAAGACTAAAAATAACAGTAACACTTGTTTCATTATATTCATTGTGATGCCGTGATATCGATTAATTATTATCTTGATAGGATTGAATTTCATTTAACGTGTTCTCCAAATTCAGTTTAGACGTCTCTAGAAAAGTTTGAAAAATTATTCCTAAATATTTCTTCTCCGTATACTTATCTGGGTGATGGTTTTTGTTGTATTCATTTACCTTGCGAACAAGAATCAGTTCTTTTGCAATAGCATCAAAATGCTCGTTCAACATATTGGAAATATAACTTCCAGAACTACGGAAGTATCGTTTCCTAAATCCGGGTTTGGTATAATATTCCAGAAACTTTAAAGACGTAAGTAAATTCAAATTAGTTGAAACCGAACTTTTACTGGCCTGGGTAATTTCCTTGAGCTCATCAAAGGTATACCCTTCCTTACTGGTTAAAACGAGTAAAGCATAAATTCTTGCCGCTAAGGGTGGTAGTTCATGGCGTCTTTCAAAAAAAATACCAAGTTCCTCTACTAAATTTTTCTTTTCTTCCGAACAAACAGCCATTTATATACTTTGATAGTACAAAGATAGTTTGTTTAGTTCGTTATGTTCCGAACTAAATAGTATAAAAATTAGTTAATTCAAAAAATGACATCTTTTAGACACTTGAAATAATACATATTTATTTATCATCACTACTATTTGCAAGGTATGTAAAGATTTGGGCGGAAATGAGATCGTTCCTATAAGTCATTGTACTCTTAAAGAATGAATAGTTCAAAGATATTTTGTCAACACTACATGGCTTTTATCTGGTGTATATGTATTGAATATACAGCGTTTTAGCGGTGAAATAAAGCGATTCAAATTAGCTAAAGAATATTCCTACATTGTTTATTACATAGTATACATACTTTTCTTACGAGTTTACAACATATTTTCTGTACTACTGATGTGTTTCCATATCATTGTTTGTTATAAGATAACCCCAACCAAGTATGTACAAGGTCCCTTTTCTTTTGATTTTTGTTTTATTCCTCAATATTTCTTACGCTCAGGTTAAAATTGGCGACAGTCATGAAAATATTGACGGAGCTTCCTTGCTTGAGTTAGAAAGCCGCAACAAAGCTTTTGTATTGACTCGCGTCAATACTTCATTAATGCAAAAAATAAAACCCTTAGCAGGGGCGTTGGTTTACAATACAGATGAGTCCTGTGTTTACCAGTATAATGGTAAGCAATGGGAAAGTTTATGTAGTCAAGGGTCTGGGGGAAACGTTTCTTTTACAGATAACGGAGATGGCACTTTTGTTATTAAAAATCCGGACGGATCTACATTTACTACCAAAGATTTAACTGGTTCAATTGGGGAAGTTGGACCGCAAGGTTTACAGGGTGAAGTTGGGCCTCAGGGAATTGCCGGAGCAGATGGAACTGACGGAACCAACGGAATACAAGGAGAGAAAGGTGATATTGGAGATACTGGTGCAACTGGACCAACTGGAAACGATGGTGTTGACGGGGAACTAGGAATACAAGGAGAAGTTGGGCCTCAAGGAACGGCCGGAGCAGATGGTACCGATGGTGCTACAGGACCCCGAGGAGATACGGGTGAACAAGGTGAAATTGGAGATACAGGTGCTGCTGGTGACCAAGGAATACAAGGTGAAACTGGTACAACTGGAAACGATGGTGTTGACGGAGAACAAGGAATTCAAGGTGCAACAGGATCAAAAGGACCGGCAGGGACCGATGGAACAAACGGACTGGATGGCACTGATGGAGCAACCGGAACGCAAGGAATACAAGGAGAATTTGGGCCACAGGGAATACAAGGTGAAAAGGGTAACACTGGAGCTACTGGTCCAATGGGACCACAAGGACCTGGACTATCAGAAATAACTAGTAGTTTAAGAGGTATGGCTGAAGTGCAAGGTAAAGCCGGACTACAAGGAACTCAAGGTGAAGTTGGGGCTCAGGGAATTGCCGGAGCAGATGGAACTGACGGAACAAACGGATTGGATGGCGCTAAGGGAGCAACCGGGCCTCGGGGTATACAGGGTGAAATTGGACAACAAGGAGATACCGGGGCAACTGGACTAGCCGGAAACGATGGTGTTGATGGAGAACAAGGAATACAAGGTGAAGTTGGACCTCAGGGAACAGCCGGAGCACAAGGAACGCAAGGAGAAAAAGGTGACAAAGGTGATACGGGAGCAACTGGTCCAATGGGACCACAAGGACCTGGACTATCAGAAATAACTAGTAGTTTAAGAGGAATGGCTGAGGTGCAAGGTAAAGCCGGACTACAAGGAATACAGGGGGATATCGGGGCAACGGGTACACAGGGTATCCAAGGAGAAACTGGACCTCAGGGATTAAAAGGAGATATTGGTGTAACTGGAGCTGAAGGCCTACAAGGAATCCAGGGAGCGAAAGGCGATGCTGGAGAAGCAGGATCACAAGGATCTGCCGGAGCAGATGGAATAAACGGATCAGATGGTACCGATGGTGCTCAAGGACCACAAGGTGAAACTGGACTGACCGGTACTACTGGTGACCAAGGAATAAAAGGACCACAAGGCGATAGTGGGGATACCGGTGTAACAGGTGACCAAGGAGAACAAGGAATTCAAGGTGAAACAGGACCTTTGGGACTTGCCGGAGCAGATGGAACTGACGGTGCAACCGGATTACAAGGAGAAACTGGATTGACCGGCACTACTGGCGACCAAGGAACACAAGGTGAAACTGGAGATACCGGAGCTACTGGTGCAACAGCTGAGCAAGGAATACAAGGATCACAAGGTGAAACTGGATTGACCGGTGCTACTGGTGATCAAGGGATACAAGGTGAAACTGGAGATACTGGTGACCAAGGAGAACAAGGAATTCAAGGTGAAACAGGACCTCTTGGACTTGCTGGAGCAGATGGAGTTGACGGGGCAACTGGATTAAGGAGAAACTGGATTGACCGGCACTACTGGCAACCAAGGAACACAAGGTGATACTGGAGATACTGGTGCAACAGGTGAGCAAGGCATAAAAGGGCCACAAGGTGAAATTGGATTTACCGGTACTACTGGCGATCAAGGGATACAAGGTGAAACTGGAGACACTGGTGCTACTGGTGAACAAGGAGTACAAGGAATTCAGGGTGAAAATGGCGATACCGGGGCGACTGGAATAGCTGGAGCTGATGGTGAAACAGGATCACAAGGTTTTAAAGGAGATTCCGGTGACACTGGAGTAACAGGAACTGAAGGTCCTCAAGGACTTCGGGGAGAAACTGGTGCTACTGGATTGACCGGCGCTACTGGCGACCAAGGAATACAAGGAATACAAGGTGAAACTGGCGCTACTGGTGACCAAGGAGAACAAGGAATTCAAGGTGAAACAGGACCTTTGGGACTTGCTGGAACAGATGGAGCTGACGGTGAAACACCACAAGGTTTTAAAGGAGATTCTGGCGACACTGGAGTAACAGGAACTGAAGGTCCTCAAGGACTTCAGGGAGAAACTGGCGCTACTGGCCCAACTGGAAACGATGGTATTGAAGGATCACAAGGTGAAACTGGATTGACCGGCGCTACTGGTGACCAAGGAACACAAGGTGAAATTGGTGCAACTGGTGACAAAGGAATACAAGGTGATACTGGATTGACAGGAGCTACTGGTGAGCAAGGAATACAAGGATCACAAGGTGAAACTGGCGCTACTGGTGACCAAGGAGAACAAGGAATTCAAGGTGAAACAGGACCTCTTGGACTTGCTGGAGCAGATGGAGCTGATGGTGAAACTGGATTACAAGGAGAACGAGGAATTCAGGGTGAAAACGGCGATACCGGGGCGACCGGACTAGCTGGAGCTGATGGTGAAACTGGCGCTACTGGCCCAACTGGAAACGATGGTGTTGAAGGATCACAGGGTGAAACTGGATTGACAGGAGCTACTGGTGACCAAGGAATACAGGGACCACAAGGCGATAGTGGAGATACCGGTGCAACAGGTGAACAAGGAATTCAGGGTGAAAATGGCGATACCGGGGCGACCGGACTAGCTGGAGCTGATGGTGAAACTGGCGCTACTGGCCCAACTGGAAACAATGGTGTTGAAGGATCACAAGGAATACAAGGTGAAACTGGATTGATCGGCGCTACTGGCGACCAAGGAATACAAGGATCACAAGGTGAAATTGGTGCTACTGGAGATACCGGTGCAACAGGTGAGCAAGGATCACAAGGATCACAAGGATCACAAGGTGAAATTGGTGCTACTGGTGACCAAGGGATACAAGGCGAAACAGGACCTCTTGGACTTGCTGGAGCTGATGGTGAAACAGGACCACAAGGTTTTAAAGGAGATTCTGGTGACACCGGAGTAACAGGAACTGAAGGTCCTCAAGGACTTCAGGGAGAAACTGGTGCTACTGGATTGACCGGAGCTACTGGTAAGCAAGGAATACAAGGTGAAATTGGACTGACTGGTGACCAAGGAGAACAAGGAATTCAAGGTGAAACAGGACCTCTTGGACTTGCTGGAGCAGATGGAGTTGACGGGGCAACTGGATTAGAACGAGGAATTCAGAGTGAAAAGGGCGATACCGGGGATACCGGGGCAACCGGACTAGCTGGAACTGATGGAGCCGATGGTGAAACTGGCGCTACTGGCCCAACTGGAAACGATGGTGTTGAAGGATCACAAGGAATACAAGGTGAAACTGGCGCTACTGGTGACCAAGGAGAACAAGGAATTCAAGGTGAAACAGGACCTCTGGGGCTTGCCGGAGCAGATGGAACTGACGGTGCAACCGGATTACAAGGAGAACAAGGAATTCAGGGTGAAAATGGCGATACTGGTGCAACCGGAATAGCTGGAGCTGATGGAGCTGAAGGCCCTCAAGGAATTCAGGGTGAAACTAGTGCAACTGGAAACGATGGTGCTGACGGAACTCAAGGTATACAGGGTGAAACTGGCCCGCAAGGCGTAGTTGGACCTCAGGGATTCCAGGGAGAAATTGGAAATCAAGGTGATACTGGTGCTACTGGTGATCAAGGTATACAAGGTGAAATTGGACTGACTGGTGCTACTGGCGACCAAGGAACACAAGGTGAAATTGGTGCTACTGGAGATACTGGTGCAACAGGTGAGCAAGGAATACAAGGAACACAAGGTGAAATTGGATTTACCGGTACTACTGGCGATCAAGGAGTACAAGGAATTCAGGGTGAAAACGGCGATACCGGTGAAACCGGAATAGCTGGAGCTGATGGAGCTGATGGTGAAACAGGACCACAAGGTTTTAAAGGAGATTCTGGCGACACTGGAGTAACAGGAAATGATGGTCCTCAAGGACTTCAGGGAGAAACTGGTGCTACTGGATTGACTGGAGCTACTGGTGCAACAGGTGAGCAAGGCATAAAAGGGCCACAAGGTGAAACTGGATTGACCGGCGCTACTGGTGACCAAGGAGAACAAGGAATTCAAGGTGAAACAGGACCTTTGGGACTTGCTGGAACAGATGGAGCTGACGGTGAAACACTGGTCCAACTGGAAACGATGGTATTGAAGGAACACAAGGTGAAATTGGTGCAACTGGAGATACTGGTGCAACAGGTGAGCAAGGAATACAAGGGCCACAAGGTGAAATTGGATTGACCGGTGCTACTGGCGATCAAGGGATACAAGGAGACACTGGAGACACTGGTGCTACTGGTGAACAAGGAGTACAAGGAATTCAGGGTGAAAACGGCGATAACGGTGAAACCGGAATAGCTGGGGCTGATGGATCTGATGGTGAAACAGGACCACAAGGTGATACTGGTGCAACTGGACCCGCTGGAAACGATGGCGTTGACGCAGAACAAGGAATACAAGGTGAAGTTGGACCGCAAGGCGAAATTGGGACTCAGGGAACGGCCGGAGCAGATGGAACTGACGGAATAAACGGATCAGATGGTACCGATGGTGCTACAGGACCCAAAGGAGATACTGGTGAACAAGGGGCCATTGGACTTACAGGACTGACTGGGGCAGATGGAACAAACGGATCGGATGGTACCGATGGAGCAACTGGATCACAAGGAATACAGGGAGAAAAAGGTGAGAAAGGAGAGCCAGGAACACCTGGACCTCCCGGATTAGCAATAGCTAGTAGGGCGAGGGTAGTACAGGGTGAAACTGGGCCAGCTGGAAACGATGGTGCTCGAGGTATAGCAGGTGAAAAGGGTGACAAAGGAGATACCGGAACAATAGGAGCTGAAGGCTCTCAAGGAATACAGGGCGAAATTGGACCACAGGGAACGACCGGAGCAGATGGAACTGACGGAACAAACGGACTAGATGGTGCTGAAGGAGCAACCGGAATACAGGGTGAAACAGGAGCTGACGGTGAAACCGGGCCGCAGGGTATACAGGGTGAAATTGGACAACAAGGGGTTAAAGGAGATATCGGAGCAACTGGTCCAATGGGACCACAAGGACCTGGACTATCAGAAATAACTAGTAGTTTAAGAGGAATGGCTGAGATGCAAGGTGAAACCGGACCACAAGGAATACAGGGTGAAACAGGAGCTGACGGTGAAACTGGACCACAAGGAATACAAGGTGAAATTGGACAACAAGGGGAACAAGGAGAACAAGGGATAAAAGGAGAAAAGGGTGACCAAGGGGACCCAGCAACGAATATAAATACATCATTAGTCCAAAACACCTCAACAGGTGTGATTACATACACCAATGAACAAGCCAGTCCACAAACAGCAAATGTGGTTTCAACGGATGCTTCTAATTCAATTATGACGGGTTCTGACGGTGGAGCATATATCCGTGTTTATGAAAAAATTGTAATCTGGGCAGAAGAAAGCGGTAAGGTAAGCGACAATAACACTCAATGGTCATATGGCAACGGGGCAACCGGAATTATAGGTATTCCTTTACCGGAGGACTGGGAGGTTTATGCAGTAAGTTTTAACGCAGATAAAAATGGTAGTTCTGATTCAGTTCAAATGGCAGTGATAAATTCAAACAACAACACCAATCTTTTTACTTTCACAGCAACCGGAAGTCGTGACAATATGGTCTATACTGAAATTCTAGCAACGCCCGTAGCCATTCCTGCAGGCACCAGTATTGGCTTTAGAACAGTAAATGAAAATGGAAATGTTGAAGATGCCAGAGTTGCTGTCTTTTTAAGGCGAAAACCGTAATTTAATATGCAGTAATAATAACGTATGCAATTATCAAAATACATTCAATATTCAATTATTTTGCTGTTACGGCAAATGAGTAATGCGCAAGAAACAGCACACAATTTTGGTGCTATTCAGATTCATAATTCTGATATGATCGACTTTCATTTAGATCTCATCAACACTGGTACTTTCGATCAAAATTTAGGATTGGCAGGATTCTATCATAGTAAGGAAAGCCTATCGATATTGGGAGCTCTCAGTCCAACTTTTTATGATTTCGAAACGGCTATGGAGCGTGATTTGAATTTGGAAGTACCCCTGATGATAGACAATTTAATATATTCTAATTACGGGAATATTAAATCTTCTAGAAATAATAAAAATATCTGTACAAGAGTATCTGAAAATGCACCTTATGAAGGTGCAGTAAACATCGTCAACAATGATGGTCTTGCAGCAGTTGAAGAACAGAGAATATTCAGTAACAATCCAAAAAAAAGTTATCGTGTTGAATTTTAAGTATTTATTATTTCTCAACGTATTATTTTTACATCCATTTCTGTCATCAGGGCAAGGAACATTTCATAATTTTGGTAATGTTCAAGTCCATAATAATGGCACCATCGGCTTTTATTCAAATCTGTTTAACGATGGAAATTTTGGCGAGAATACAGGTTCAGTAGGATTCTTTAATGAGAACCAATCTTTCATTTCAGGTGCTTTTAGTCCGTTATTTTATGACCTTGAAATAGCCGTTGAAAATAATCTTTTTATAGACATTCCGATCACAGTTAGTAATTCACTCCATTTTATCTATGGGGATATTAAAACATCAAGAAATGATAAGAACGTCTATGTTCAATTGTTAAAAAATGCATCTTATGACGGGGCAGCTGATCTTTCAAAAATAGACGGAAATGCTGCGGTAGAAGGACAAAGGGAATTTACCTTTCCCGTAGGATATGAAACCAAATTACGCCCTTTAGATATTAGATTCATAGATGGCATATTCTTAGCAAAATGCGAATACTATCAAGAGAATCCGAACAATCCTGAAAGCTTCTATGAGAGTTTTGATACTTCTAAAAAACTCATTAACATAGGTGAAATTAATTCGGAGGAATTCTGGAGTCTTACAACTTCAGGAATTATTCAAATAACTTTGCCCTGGGATACAGAAAGTGATCTTTCCTCTAAAATTGATAACATGGAAAATGTTATTGTCGTTGGTTGGAGCAAGAAAAACGAGCAATGGGAAAATCTCGGTAATATCATAATTGAGGGAAGTGCTGAAACAGGGAAAGTTAGTTCCAATCCATTCAATGCCAATGATTATGATGTTTTTACAGTAGGCACACGTTTTGCATTAGATGATAACATGCCTGGTAACTATGCATTAACCCCAAATTCCGATGGAATTCACGATAATCTAGTTATTAAAATAACCAAACAGTCTCCAAAAAATAGAATATTGATTTTTAATAGAATGGGCAATTTGGTATATGAAATGTCTAACTATCAGAACGAATTTACAGGACGTGCCAACAAGGGATCAGGTGCTAAATTTCTGCCAACGGGCACTTACTTCTATCTGCTTGAGCTGCACGATTTAAATATGAAACATCAGGGTTACTTCTATCTCCAGCGCTAAAAGCTTTTACCATTTTTAAGATTTTCTTAGAGGGCCTAGTAGTTTATACTTACGCTCTTCCCAAAGTATCCACATTAGCTTCTTCTGATTCATATTGAATCGCCGTGTATGATATGATTTTCCAAGACTTATCTTTTTTAACAAGTGTAATGGTTGCCTTGGCTATAGTTTCCTCTCCAGCTGTAGTTGTCCAAGTCTGATCGAATGCGACCCACGCAAGATTGGCATCATAAAAAATAAGGTAGTTAGAGTTTATAAAAGAAGATGTTATGGGTTCAGGATTTTCCTTAAAAAAGGTTTCCAGATTTCC
>RCNE010002195.1_pt1 | contig 10512 bp, 5 predicted proteins | sample 2041361 | NCBI WGS metagenome assembly RCNE01 (sample SAMN09708229, study PRJNA481090) | Marine sediment metagenome, whole genome shotgun sequencing project.
ACGCCGGAGATATCCGGTCCTGCCTCGATCACTGTCACCTGCGGCGTGCACCCGCGATCCCTCAGCGCATGGGCCATCGCCATTGCCAACTCACAACCGGCTACGCCTCCACCGATGACCGCGACATTCGGGGGCTTTTCACCAGTATCCACAGTTTCTAAAAAGCCGCGCCATCGCGCCGCGTATCTGTCGAGGGGCTTTGCGCCCACCGCATGATCGTAGAAGCCCGGCAAATCCATCTGCGCGGTGATGCCAATGTCGATAGACGCAACGTCGTAGGATACTGGTCCGCGCCCGACAACTTCTACCGTCCGGGCGGTGCGATCAATGCCCGTAGCATGAGACAGGATAAGCCGTGCACCCGCAAAGCGACACAATTGCACAAGATCAATCTCAAGCGTATCGCGCCCGTAGTGGCCCGCGATATGACCTGGCAACATGCCTGTATAGGGTGCCGTTGGCCCGGGATTGATGACCGTCAGCCGCGCACCCGGCAACGGGTTCATCCCCCAACGTCGCAGCACAAGCGCATGCGCGTGGCCCCCACCGACCAGCACCAGATCGCGTGTAAGCGGCACTGGTGTCAGCATTGGCAAAACATCGGGTAAACAAAATTTCTCATGTAAATGTAATCACCCAAAGCCGCCCTGTTGCACAAGCTCAATTCGGCAGAAAAGGCCAACCTTACGGAACCCAGCACAGCAACCGAGATGAAAGTTGCTCATACCTCTGGAATGTAGATCATTTACCAACATAGCCGGCGACGACCTGGAGGAGCTTAAATGCGGTTGCTGCATCATTTTCGACAACCGCCAAAAACTCTTCCGCACCGATGCGCAGGCTGGTCAGGTCTGTTTTCGCCCGCATATCAAGCGCGCGCGGGACATTGCGGATCAAACCCAGCTCCCCCACTATTGTGCTTGGCCCCGCCGTAGATATCAGAGTGTCCTCGCCTTGCGGATTTGGCATCAGCAGGTCAGCCTCACCCTTGATGATAAGAAAAGCGCCGCTGGCCGGGTCATCATCTTTATGAAATATGTATTCTCCCGCTTGCGCGCTGTACCAACGTGCTCCGAACGCGAGCAATTTGAGCTGTTTACGGTCCAATGTACTGAACAGGTCTGATTGCTCCAAAATTCGAATTTTGTCGGCTTGCTCTGAGCTCAGCGTCTCTTCGCCCTCGTCTCTGGTAACATCGGCATCGATAGCGGCAGAGACATCAGCGGAGATACGGCCTTGCTGCATAGTCAAATTCATATCAAAAATACCCAACTCCTCAAAAGCCCCGTCAAGGCAAATGATCGTTGTCTTTGAGAGTAGTCGGTGCAGGTTTGCGTACACGCGCCCTCGGGTAGCCAAATCATGGCTACCCATGACAGTATCGAGAACAAGAACATCGGGACTCTTTATCGTGGCACGGCTTAAAGCCAAAGGTTCTGTAATCCAGGAAGGTAGATTTCCCCCTCCTAAACCAACTGGCGTCTCAAGAATGAGATTGAGAACAACGGCCTCCAGTCCCTCTTCGCGCAGCGTATCTGCGACCACAGACCTCACTGCGTCGCCCTTGCGCCCTGCTGTTTGCGAAATTTTCCCGAACAATGCGTTTTCCAGAACGCTCAGGCCGACCATCGGTTGATCCTCAACGATGGGGGCAAAAATGTCCTTCATACTGGCCTGTAAAGCAGGACCGTGCTCCCGACGCATCGCCATGACTTGGGCAGTAATTTCATCCGGAAAAGACATCCCCATAATCTCGGCAGAGATGGAAAATGGCACAATCAAAAGCTGTGCCTTTTGTAAGGTGGCCAGCGATTTGCGACTTTTGTGTATGGCGACAAGAGCAACTGCATTTTCATAGTCCGTCGCATCCAGCCCCAGTCGGAGAAAAAGAGGATGACCCACACCGTCCAATCCAAAAATCTGCCTGATGATCTCCACGATATCCACCGACAACTGCAACAAGCTGCCTTCAAGTTTCAATTTTTCCAATAACTGAAGGAATTCGGTTTGCTCGGACAGTATCATTGCGGTCAGCTTCTGCCGTGGTAGCGCAAAAAGAAGGTTATCAATGACCGGTAAGGCCGGATTGTATGCTGTGTCGTCGATCGTCCAGACGTGGCCGTCAAGACCCGCGTCAGCAACCGCTTGTGCCACTTGGGAGCGCAAATCGACGGTTGCGCGTGCAAGGCCATTATGCGCCTCGGGATCGAAACGCAGGTCCAGACCGCGCCGGAACAGCGCATCTTCACTTCCCATGCCTTTGACCAGATCACGCCACCAGTCGCGCAGCGCATCGTAGTCTGAAACTCTGGCCAAAGCCGGATTTATCCAATCCTGCCCAGACGTGTCAGTACTATTGCCTGCACGAGCGCTTTCCCGGTTAATATCCGTCTCCAACGTACCGCCATTAGGGCAAGGAGACAGAGGCATCAGCATGTTGTCTCCAAAAGTTCCCATAAACAGTACAGGCCGCGATGTGGCATGACCCACGCGTCCAGCAACGACAGACTGGTGCAGGCCTGACAAATTATGACCGGCGAAGGTGACCGTGCCAGAAGATGGCAATATCTCGCGCGTCAAAACGGCGCTCAGCGCGAGTCGATCTTCATCACTTGGCGCTGAAATTGCAATGAGCTGTCCCGCGGGAAATGTAGCTGTGATATCGTCCAAAACAACATTGCCATCCTCATCGCGCACGGACACCCCGGAAAGCTCGATGTCGCCAGCAAGGCTTGGTATTTCGGCAGTGCTGTCCTCGAACAAAGTAGCGTCAATGATCCCGGGAGGCGCAAAGCGTTCCGAGATCATGGTCCACCGCAAAGACATATCCTGCAGTTGGTTGTAATAGACCAACAGCTCTTTCCAAGGGGAGCTAAGATCTTTGTGGGCGGCCAGTGCTGCAACCAGAGCACCGATGGTAATTTCGCCCTTGATCGCCAGATATCCTCCGATCGCGTAGAAGAAAAATGGTGTGATTTGCCCAATGAAATTGTTCAAGAATTTCATAAAGAACTTCTTTTGGAAAATCTCGAAACGTATGGCATAGAGCGTCCCCAAACGCTCTGAAATCAATGCCAATCGGTAACGCCAGCCGCCGTGGAGCCGCAGCGTCGCCGCACCGTTGGCCCCCTCGCCGATCTGTGACGCCAGCGCGCGCACCTGCACCACGCGCTTCTTGTTCAAAAGGTTGACTTGTCTTTGCAGCTTTGGAATGAGCCATGCCTGTAACGGGATCAGCGCACAGGCCGCCAGTCCGAACGCGGTACTTTGGATGAATAAAAAGCCAAGTATCGTTAGCATTTGTCCGGCTTGCAAAACAGGCTGGGCAATCGCATCACCCATCAATCCGCCCATCGGTTCGGATTCAGATGTCACCATCGAAACAATCTCGCCTTGGCTGGTCCGCTCAAAATAGGAAGCGGGAAAGCGCAGGGTTCGTGCAATAAGCGTGTAGCGGAAACGACGTAACAACCGCTCTGACAAGACCCCCTTCATGGTGTTGATCCGCATTTTCATCAGGCCATGCACCAGTACGGCCAGTAAGAAAATACCGCATAAAACAAACAGATAAGTGCTTTGCGACAACGTAAAGCCAAGAACGATCACGGTCTCGGCGCTCGCACCGATGGCATCATTAATGATCCGTTTGGGCAGCTCTAAAGTCAGATATAACAGTGGAAACAACGTCAGAGTTATAAGCAACAGCAGCAGTTGGTCGCGTTTGGAATTCTTCCAAATAAAGGCGAAGAGCGTTCGTTCCATCTTAAATGTCCGACAAATACAAAATTGGGCCAAAGCCGCTTCTAATATAGTTCGCTACACTAGCACGCAGAACAGTCAAATTGCAAAAGGCTCCGAAGCGCCTCGTCCTGAGCACAGCCACGATATTTCTTCAGTACGCAAGCATCACTCCGGTGTGGAGAGGTTACCGCGCCAGTGGGCCACAACGAGCAAAGTGGGGATAATTGCTCTGACGTTTTCAAGGAAAGCTATACGCCCTGCGGTGCCCCTTGCTCAACGGTCTTAGGTTCAGGTTTGCGGATACACAATCGAAGCAGTGGGGGGACCGTTAGCAAGGTAAGGAATGCAGACATGGATAGGCCACCTACAACAACTGCGCCAAGGCCGCGGTAAAGCTCGGACCCTTCACCGGGGAAAACAATCAACGGCAACATGCCCATCACACTGGTCAATGTGGACATAAAAATTGGTCGGATACGATTGCGTGTCGCCTCCTCAATTGCGGCAACCGGATCCATGCCATCATGCCGCAAGTGAAAGAGCGTTTGATGCACGATGAGGATCGCATTGTTCACCACAATACCAACGAGGATGACGAAGCCTAACAACGTCAGCATGTCCAGTGGTTGGGTCTGGTAGGTATTCAGAAGCGCCAGCCCCCCAACACCACCAGCCGCCGCAATAGGCACCGAAATCAGGATCACCAGAGGCAGCACAAAACTCTCAAACAAGATCGCCATCACCAAAAACACAATCACCAGCGCCACGGCCAAATTGATCTGGATCGCGGACCATGTTTGGCTCAGTTGATCTGCAGTGCCTGACACACTAAGACGAATATCTTCGGGTATACCTTGTTCTTTCAACACGGCCACAACATCGCGTTGCAAAACTTCAACCGCTTGCTCAAGCGGCAAAGTATCGGCAGGCCGGATCTCAAGCGTCACAGTGCGCAGTCGGTCACGGTGCCTGATTTCTGTCGGGCCCGCTGTTAGAACCACATCAGCGAGTACGGAAACCGGAACGATTTGGCCACTCGGCGTCACAACCGGATAGTTGCCGACATCTTGGGTGCGGGCCGCATCACTGACCGACGGATCGCCTTTGAGAACAAGGTCAACCCGTTCAGCCCCGACTGTGATCTCCGCAACGCGCAAACCATCATTGAACGCATCGACCGTCGCTGCCAATCCAGAGCTGTCCAAACCGGCATCCGCCAGCCGCAGCCGATCCGGAATCAGACGCACTTCCGGTGCGCCCAATTCCAGTCCCGGTATCGGGCGGAACTGGTGCCCTTCAGAGCGCGGAAGCAGGCCGGAAACGATGCCCGCAGCACGTCCCGCAACGCCGAGGATGTCATCCAGATCTTGACCTGAGATGTTCAGCTCGATTGTGCGCCCGCCGCCCACGCCACGTCCAAAAAGAGACGGCTGGGTCATAAAGCCGAATGTGCCCGGCTCTGAAAAGATGGGACGGCTGAGCACTGGTATCAATTCGGCAGCGCGTTGTCCGTCAACCGCCCCTGCCCCCACAAATGAGTTCCCAGGCGTTGCCACAAAAAAGAAGTTTGCAATGGTAGGCGTGCCATCCTCGGTTTCAGTCTCCGGTGCAGCCTCCCATAGGGGGCGTGCAACGGCTTCAATCCGCTGGGCGATCGTCTCTGTCGTTTCAAGGTTGTATCCGGGTGGCGGAATGATGAGGCCAAAGACAAGATTTCGATTGCCCTCTGGGAGATATTCCAACCGCGGTAGGAATAAATAGCTTGCAAACGCAGCACTTCCCGCAATCGCCACCACCATAACAATGCCGATGGTACGAAACCGCACCGTCATCCGAACATAGGCCATCACTGCGGCTCGGAAACCCAGCGCGAGATGGTCCAAGCCCCAGATTCTCATCGGCTTTTGGTCGTCATCGCGCAGCATGCGGCTGGCAAGCGCAGGGATCACCGTGACTGCTACGACAAGTGAAAGCAGGACTGAGACAGAGATTGCTACGGCGATGTCCCGAAACAACTGCCCTGCCTCCAGCTGCATGATAAGGATCGGTACAAAAACCAGCACAGTCGTCAGCGCGGACACAAGGATTGCACCCCAGACTTGGCTCGCGCCATGGTAGGCTGCGTCGCGCTTGCTGTACCCTTGTTCTCGCAATCTAAAGATATTCTCAAGCACCACGATCGCGGCGTCTACAATCATTCCAACCGCAAAGGCGATACCAGCAAGTGAGATAACGTTCAGCGTGCGCCCAGTTGCGGCCATCACCACAAAGGTGGCCACAATGGACACCGGTATTGACAATGAAACAATCAGTGTCGCTCGGGGGCTTCGCAAAAATAGCATCAGCACCAGAGCGGCCAATACGCCACCAATCCAGATGTTTTGGGTCACCAGATCAATGGCGCCGTCGATGTAGATCGTCTCGTCGTAGACCTGTTCAAGGTCCAAACCTGCATCCGCAATCGGGCCATCACCCAGCTCGGCCAAGACCAACCGCAGTTCTTCCATGACGTTAATCACGTTGGCGCCGGACTCGCGCACCACGTTAAAGGCCAAGCCCGGTGCACCCTTGTACCGCAGACGGCTGGTAGGCTCCTTAAACGCAAACCCCACCTCAGCAACATCGCTGACGCGAACCCGTCCAATCCCGCCCGTCGCGGCACCAGAGCGCAGCACGACATTGCGGATCGCTTCCTCGGTATTGAGGTTGCCTTCGGTACGCACCACATAACGGCGCTTGCCCTCATCTACATCCCCCGCAGAAATTGAAACGTTCTCGGTGCGCAGAATTCTAACGACCTCTGGCACAGTCAAACCAAAGCGCGACAGGCGGCGGGGGTCGACCACAATTTGCAATTCCCGCGTCACGCCACCAAAGACGTTCACGGCCGACACGCCCTCGATTCGCTCGACGCGGTCCTTGATCACGTCTTCTACGAAATCACCATAGGTCGGCATGGACCGTGTGTTGCCTTCCTTGGCCGTCAACAAGATCCACGCAATCGGGCTATCGTCTGATCCGGAGGTATTCAGTGATGGTTCATTGGCCTCTGCGGGGTAGCCACTAACCCGGTCCAAGCGGTTAGACACCAAGAGCAGCGATTGGCTCATGTTCGTCCCAACGACGAATTCCAACGTGACTTCGGCCCGTCCCGTGCGCGACCGCGACGTCATGATTTCCAATCCTTCCAACCCGCGCAACGCTTCCTCTTGCGGGTTGACGATCTCTCGCTCAACTTCGGACGGGGCAGCACCCGGCCAGTTGGTTTCAATCACCACGATGGGCTTGCGCACATCCGGGGCCAGCTGGATCGGGATCCGCGACAAGGCAAGAACACCAAACAAAATCGCCATCAAAACGACTGCAACAACGGCAACGGGCCGATCAATAGCGTAGCGGATGACGTCCATCAGTTGGTTTCCACTGGTGTCGGAGAAATATCTTGTCCCGGACGCAAGCGTTCATTCCCGCGCACCACGACCAAGTCGCCAGCTTGCAGACCGCTGAGCACCTCGTATTGATCGCCCAATGCCACTCCTAATGTGACGGCGCGCGGCTGGGCTTTGCCCTCTGCGGCGACAAAAACGGTCCAACCCCCACGCGCCTGCACCAACGCATCTTTTGGCACCGATATAACCTCCCGTGCATCCCCCACCGGCACCCGCACGCTCAGCGATTGACCGACCGCCACATTTGCGATCTCGCTCAGTCCCGGCGCGTTAAACCGGACATCACGCGTGCGGATAGACGGGTCTTCGACAGGAAGGATCGCCCGCAATTCCAACGTGAGTTCAACACCCGTCTCGGTGCTGGCTTGCATCTTTTGCCCAGGCTCAAGAAACGTGACATAGCGTGCCGGAATCCCAGCAATCACTTCGAGCGCGTCAATATCTAATAGCCGCACAACGGGAGAGCCTGCCTGGATAAATGCGCCGGGTATTGTGTTCACTTCAATCACAACACCGGCAAATGGCGCCGTGATCTGACTGCGCTCCAACTGATAGCGGGTTTCAGCGACCTGTGCTTCACTGCTCTTCTCGCGCGCTTGCGCCTCCACCAATTGTGAGCGCGCTTCAAGCATATCTGATTGCGCCTCGTCAAATCGCCCTTCACTAAACGAACTCGAACTGCGCAATGCTTCAATCCGTGCAAGTGTTTTACTGGTGCGATCAACCCGAACGCGCGCCGTCGTTATACGTGCCACGGCCTCCGCCAATTGGGCCTCGGACTGGGCCGCACGTATCGACAACAAATCTTGGTCCAGCTCAACCAACAAGTCACCTTTGGCAACACGCGCACCTGCCAAAACATGCACCTCCTGCACGTTGCCCGCGACCCGGCTTGCGACTGCCCCATCTCTGGATGTTGCAATTTCAGCGAAGACTGGAACCGTTTCTGCAAGCGTACGCGCCTCTACGGAAGCAACGCCTACGGACGTCGCGCGGCCTTGCGCATTGGCAGCATCCAAAGACATAGCCGCAAGGGCGATTGAAAGAGACAGGACGAAATTCGATAGGCGCATAAATAGACTTCCAGTATTTTTGATAAAATTAGCCCGAAACCGGAAAATTCAAATGGGTTGGACTACTAAAGCGAGCTAATCCCCAATCGTTGGACAGGGGCTGGCGTGATTTACACTACTCTTTGCACCTGTTGATCTATCGGGCGGCAGGGCTTGCACAGCAAGTCCCAAGAGCCGGGTTTAGTTGTTTCAATTCTCTCCCAGTAGACCACAATGGGTGGATGGCCGCCAAGAGCCGAGTGTGGTCGTTTGTGATTGTAGAACTCGATCTATTTCTCGACGCGCACCTTGACCCTCGACCCAATCTCTCAAGCATGCACCCCATTTCACAAGCTATGCATGTGTGGGAGGGCAAAGGACAGACGCTTTCATATTTCAGTGCCCGCCCGAGTTGTTCGGCGAAGATGTAACCGAGGCCCCTTCAGCGGACTGAGTAGCCGACTGAAGCATTGGCACAACTGATGGCTTTCATTACTCGTAGCATTCGTAACCGTTTGGCCACCCAGAATGTGCAAAAAGACCAATAAGCGCGTTCCTGTCACCCTCCCCGAGCACGGCGCACGACTGCAACCAGCCCAAAGCAGCCATTTGCTGCGGGTGCGAAACCTCCGTTAATCTCACGAATTAACGGACCTTCAACATAAGGATGCCGCGAACCGCAGCTTCGAGCCCATTTTTACCATGCGGAAGCACTGGTAATTGTCACATTGCGACAACAGGCTAGCGATCGAGCCCACCTAGACCTCGGCGGTGGATCATGTCACCCATGCAGGCCACAAGTTGTGAAAACCATTATTGCCCTGATTGGTCGGGTTGCCAACGTATCTGGCGAAACCACTCGTTGTTGAAATTGTTTCGAAGAATATCAAAAGACAATTTCGGTTGGGAATATCCGTGTTGAAGCCAAAAACCTCAGTTGGTCTTACGACCCGAATTCTCGAAAGCATCGAAAGTTCCCGGAAGGGTACCCGCCGGATCATGCGCGTTTTTATGTCATACTTAAAGTTGCTTATCTGCTCGGTATCTGCGGACACCCGGGCTATCTGGTGAACTTTTGGGTGCTGGATTTGCAGGTGCTAGCAGCTTTCAATGTGTTGAGTGTTGCCATTTCCATCTTGGCATTGTGGCAACATACTAAAGGAAGTACGTGGCCGGACCTGCTGCTTACCTTATTTGAAGTTCCCGCTCACGCGTTTCTGGCAACAATGTACGTGGGTGTATTTTCGGCATTCTGGGCACTGATATTTCTTCCAATATCGATTGGGGCCTTGGTTCCTTTTATAGCCAGACCTCTTAGATACTCATTATGCGTTGCATTAACACTGATCATGATCGCGATTTGTGTCCTCGGAAAGCTGATGGACCCCTTGCAGGTTATTTAGACTCAGGTTGAGATATTCTTTTTTGCAAACGATATCATAACTTTAACTTTCATTTAGGCCGCGGTGTTTGTGACCTATGACCTAGCTGTTGAACGCGCTGAAAAAGCAGTTCAATTGGAGTTCTCGCGTGCGGAATCCCTGTTGCTGAATATATTGCCAGCCGCAATTGCAGCGCGGTTGAAGGCGCAAGAAAAACCATTGGCAGACAGCCACAACAGTGTTTCCGTCCTTTTTGCCAACCTTGCAGGTTTTACCGATCTGTCGCGAAAAATGTCTGCGACCGAGCTGGTAACCTTGCTGAACGACTTGTTTTCACGCTTTGACAGACTTGCGCTGGAACACGACGCTGAGAAAACAAAGACCATCAGCGACGCCTATATGGTCGCTACTGGCTTGAAGGACAGTGTCGCTAATCAGGCGGAGAAAATTGCTGACCTGGCACTGGGAATGCAAAAGGCTTTTGGTGAGTTTTGTCAGGATAACAATGTCGACCTTAAACTGCGGATTGGCGTGCATTCCGGTGCCGTAATTGCGGGTGTCATCTGCGAACAGAAGTTTGCATATGACCTGTGGGGCGATAATGTGAACATCGCCAGCCGCATGGAATCCGAAAGTATTCCCGATCAAATCCGGATTTCCGCGGAAACCTGGGAGCTGCTGGCCGATCGCTATCAAGCAAAGTTACGCGGCGAAATTCAAATCAAGGGGCACAGGCCAAGAGCGACCTATGTGCTTGAAAGCAATGGATTGGCAACCGAACTTGTATAGACACCGCTGAGAAAGCACGTCGCCCATGCTGCCGCCGCAGCTTATTCAGGCCGCGACAGCAGGTGAAGGTCTCAAAAGTTTTTATACCAGACATCGAGC
>RCNE010002196.1_pt1 | contig 10507 bp, 11 predicted proteins | sample 2041361 | NCBI WGS metagenome assembly RCNE01 (sample SAMN09708229, study PRJNA481090) | Marine sediment metagenome, whole genome shotgun sequencing project.
GTTTGGTAAAAATCATTGACTAAAATCTTATCTCTATCAACCACAATACCTACATCTTCTAAACCAATACCTTCAATATTCGTTTTGATACCAACTGCTGATAAAACAATATCAGCTTCTAATATTTCTTCGCCTTTCTTGGTCTTCACCGTTGCTTTTACACCTTTACCTGAGGTATCTACATTGGTTACTTCGGCAGACGTCATAATCTTGATGCCGCTCTTTTTAAAGCTACGCTCTAATTGTTTTGAAACATCCTCATCTTCAACAGGTACTATACTTGGTAAATATTCCACAACGGTTACCTCAGTTCCCATAGAGTTATAGAAATACGCAAATTCAACACCAATAGCTCCAGAACCTACTACAATCATCTTTTTTGGCTGCTTTGGTAAAGTCATCGCTTCGCGATAGCCAATTACTTTTTTACCATCTTGTGGTAAACTTGGCAACTCACGTGAGCGTGCTCCTGTAGCAATAATAATATGATCGGCACTATATTCTTTTCCGTCTACTTCAATCTTTTTACCTGGTTTTAGTTTTCCAAAACCTTCAATAACATCAATTTTATTTTTTTTCATCAAAAACTGAACACCTTTACTCATGCCGTCGGCTACATTTCGGCTACGTTTTACAACAGCACTAAAATCTTTATCGGCATCTTTTACCGACAAGCCATAATCTTCTGCATGTTTTAGATATTCGAATACTTGAGCAGATTTCAACAAAGCTTTTGTAGGAATACATCCCCAGTTTAAACAAACTCCGCCAAGGCTTTCTTTTTCTACAATAGCAACTTTAAAACCTAATTGTGAAGCTCTAATAGCAGTTACATATCCGCCTGGTCCGCTTCCTAAGACTATAATATCGTATTTCATATGAAATGTTTATTCGTTTATATGTGAATTCGTTGAATCGTTTTTCGAAGCACAAATTTAGTGAAATTTATGACTATATTTTTATTAATATTTAATGTCATTTCGAAATGAGTATAGCGATTGAGAAATCTATAGGTAAGGTGAGATTTCTCACATTCGTTCGAAATGACAATCTGCTTCTAACTGTCATGCTGAACTTGATTCAGCATCCAACCTTTAAATTCGGTTCCTTCCGAGTTTATCTTTAACACTTCGTCTTCACTTAGTATAGATTTTGACGAAAGGCAGGAATGACAAAAGGTTAATCGAATTTTATAGCTTTTACAGGACTAATTTTACTGACAATATATGACGGAATTAACAACATTAACAAACACAATAGGAGGGTGCCAATATTCAAGAATAAGATATACTTTAAGTCTAAATAAACTGGGGCTTCGTTTACATAATACGTTTCTGGATTTAGTTTTATAATTCCGAAATACTTCTGTATCAACAAAATACCAATACCTATCACATTACCTAAAAACAACCCTACGGCGATCAAGTAACCTGCGTTGTATAAAAATATTTTGCGAATACTCCAATTACTATTGCCCAATGCTTTTAAAATCCCTATCATTTGAGTACGTTCTAAAATAAGTACCAGTAAGGCTGTAATCATATTTATACCAGAAATTAAAATCATAATGCTAATAATTACAATAACATTGATGTCAAATAAATCGAGCCACTCAAAAATAGCAGGGTTTTTTTCGGCAATAGTTTCTGCATTTAATGTAGGTGGTACAACACTGTAAATTTCATTTCCTTTTTCTTCAAGATCATCAAAATCATCTAGTAACACTTCAAAACCACCTACCTGATTTTTTTTCCATTTATTGAGTCTTTGAATTTGTTTAATGTCACCAATAATATAATTTTCATCAAACTCTTTAAAACCAGAATTATAAATTCCGGCTATAGTAAACTTTCTTACGTTTGGTGCTTTGTTTGGGTCATTTTTTACAAAAAAGGTATTAAAGGTATCACCTAATTTTAAACCCAAACGATCAGACGTTATTTTTGAAATTAGAACTTCACTCGACATTTCATTGTCTAGTTTTAATATCGAACCTTCAACTAAATATGTTTCAAAAAATGACCAATCATAATCTAGATTCACCCCTTTCAAAACAACTCCTTCAAAATCGGTCTCTGTTCTAATAATACCGCCTTTAGAAGCATAACTTTGTACATTTTTAATGCCCTCTACATTAGTAAAATTAGGATAAAATTCTTGCTCTAAACTTATAGGGTTAATAGTGATTTTCGAGTTATTCTCTTCGTAGTTTGAGATTTGTATGTGCCCATTAAACCCAGAAATTTTTTCTTTTATTTTTTTCTGTAATCCTATACTTGTCGCTATCGAAATCATCATAATAACAATCCCCAAAGCAATAGCTGTAATCGCTATTTTTATTATTGGTGACGAAACACTACTTTTATGCTGTTTAGCAGCGATAATTCGTTTAGCTATAAATAACTCGTAATTCAATATTGTATATGATAAGTTTGTTGCTCAAAAATACATATTTCTTTTTGGTTTTAATTTTCCTTTCGGGAATGATTTCATGTAAATCTCAAATCAAGGAAAATGAAGTTGATTCTAATGTTAAAGAGAGCCAAATTAGGCAAAACGAAATTATCGTTGGAGCTAATAAAACAGAGGCTTATTTTTCTCTATTAAAAAATAGAAATGTCGCTGTTGTAGCAAATCAAACCTCTGTTGTTTTCAGAAAAATAACTGGTGAAGTATATGGCGTTGATCCGCATACTAATAAGATTTTGGATACTACCAAATTTAGCAGAATTGAGTATACTCATATAGTAGATAGTTTAATATCAAGAGGAATACAAATAAAAAAGGTTTTTGCCCCTGAACATGGTTTTCGTGGAAAAGCAGATGCAGGTGAGCACGTGGCTGACGGTAAAGATGCCAAAACAGGATTGCCTATCATATCATTACATGGAAAAAACAGAAAACCATCACTAGAGCAGTTGAAAAACATAGATATTGTTGTTTTTGATATTCAAGATGTTGGTATGCGTTTTTACACCTATATCGCCACTTTGCAGTATGTAATGGAAGTCTGCGCCGAAGCTAGAATTCCAGTTGTGGTATTTGACCGTCCGAATCCTAATGGGCATTATATTGATGGCCCAACTTTAGAACCGGAGCACAGAAGTTTCCTAGGGTTGAATACAATACCTTTGGTTTATGGAATGACCATTGGCGAATATGCAAAGATGATTAATGGAGAAAGTTGGTTTCAAAATGGATTGAAATGTGATTTGACTGTTATTCCCTTACAGAATTATACACATAAGAGTTCATATAGCCTGCCAATTAGACCTTCACCAAATCTACCAAATGATAAAGCTATCAACCTATATCCAAGTTTAGGCTTTTTTGAAGGCACAACTATTAATGCGGGTCGTGGTACTGAAATGCAGTTTCAAGTTTATGGAGCTCCGTTTTTTGCAAAAAGTGATTTTTTCTATACGCCAAAACCAAATTTTGGTTCAAAATATCCAAAACATAAAGAAAAACTAGTAAATGGTGTAGATTTAAGAGGACAGGGAAAATTAAGTAACGTCAATTTAAAATGGCTCTTAGATGCTTATCAAAAAACACCGAAAGATCATGATTTTTTCGGAGCGACCTTTACCGTACATGCAGGCACAAAAAAATTACAAGAGCAGTTAGAAAAAGGATGGACTCAAGAACAAATAAGTGCCACTTGGCAAAAAGACTTAGCGGCCTTTAGAAAAATTAGAAGTAAGTATTTGATTTATGATTAATTAGTAATCTTAAAATTAGTATATAAATACGCTATTTCATCGTCTGCAATATTTTCAACGTAATCAATACTAATCAACTTCGGAAACCCGTAAACATCATCATATTCAATAATAAGAGAGGCCAAATCTTTAACTAATAAACTCTCTATAAAATTAAAAGCGTCTTCAATAGTTTTTGTGTTGTCAAATACATCTTCATACGTTTGACCGTATGCTTGTGACTCGTCATATACTACTTTATCTTTTATACCATTTTCCACAAAAACATTCCAATCTAATAGACCACCACAAAAACAGCTTATCCTTTCATTCATGGTATAATTTAGAATTTGAGCGCTATTCCATTTTTGTATTGCCTGACTTAATTCTCTTTTCTCTCCAGAAAACTCGTCATCAGAACTACAAGAAATAAAAGTAAAAACAATAATAAATAAAGTAAAAACTCTTGAAAACATACTTTTAATTTATCTTATAGATGGTAAAGAAATAGTAAGGTTGCTTTCTATAATGGCAACTTATTCTTTAACTCTTCAATAATATTAAAAGCGGCAGGGCAAATTTCAACATTTTTCAAAGTCAAATTTGTTAACTGAATAAACTTTTTTCTATTGGTATGTGGATATTCCGCGCAAGCTTTTGGACGTACATCATAAATAGTACACGTATTGTCATTTTCATCTAAAAAAGAACAAGGTGCTTGTTGCAAGACCATAAAATCATCTTCATCTCGCTGTAAATATTGCGAAATAAAATTCACTTCTTTCATTCGAAAATACTTTGCTATTCTAGAAACATCTTTTTCGGTAAAAATAGGGCTACTTGTTTTACAACAATTGGCACAAGCCAAACAATCGGCTTTAGCGAATTCATTTTCATGCAAATCTTGCATTAACAAATCTAAACGCTTCGGATTCTTCTTTTTAAGTTTTGCGAAATACTTCTTCGTCTCTAAACGGTTTTCTTTAGAGAGTCTTGGTAAATTTTCGAGTTGCTCTTTCATTTAAATAGTTAAAATCATCAGAATAAATTCTGAATTTTCATTAAAAAACGCATACTATCAACTCACAGATTAGTCGAACCAAATAGTAAAATACTTGATTTCAGCTAAATCTGGTATTTGATCTAAACGCACTTTTTCCATACCAAACTCATTAATACCTAACTCTTTTTTATCGATGGCAATCGTAACATCTAATTCGTCTATAAATAACACCGCGGTTGTAAACGTAGACTCCACTTTATTAACAGTGTAGTTACCAACGATATCCATAAAAGTAGAGGAAATACCTAAGCCTTTACTTGTTTTAAAACGCTCATCAAAAATTTGAATACTTTCTATTACCGAAGTAGAATCGTGTTGTTGTTTAGGAATTAATGTCAACATATGCTTCCCTCCTTTTTTATATACTAAGTATTCATCAAATTCAGCGTTTGCAAAATCGCCTTCACCTAAATTAGAAATTAATGAATCATTTGCATATAGATCTTCCAATTCATTCACTTGGGTCAATGAAGTTAATTTACCTAATTGGTTTTTTGCAATAGTAAAATTATCCTCTTTTTTACATTGTAAAAAAGTAATTAAAACTATAATTAAGGGTAGTGTTTTTTTCATGATAGTTTGTTTTATCTCAATACTTTTTTAAGTACTCCTAATACACCTCTAATAAAAGTTGCACTCGTTACAACTTTTAATATTGGGTTCATTCGGGTACTTCTTCTCGATGAACTTGATGATCTTCTAGATGATTTTTCTTTTTCTTCTCGTTTCTTTTCTTCTTCCTCTATTTTATTGGCTCTTTCAATTTTACCATTTAAAATTTCATAAGCACTTTCTCTGTCAATTTCTTCATTATACTTTTTAGCAATCTTAGAATTACCGATTAAGGTTGATAGTTCGCTTGAAGTCAAAACATCCATTCTACTCATCGGAGCACGCAACATGGTTCTTGCTAACGGAGTTGGAATACCCTTTTCGTTTAATGAAGACACTAGAGCCTCACCAATACCTAGCTGTGTTAATACTTCTGCTGTTTCATAATATTCTGAATCAGGATAATTCTCGGCAGTCAACTTGATTGCTTTTCTATCGTTAGCAGTAAACGCACGCAAAGCATGTTGAATTTTTAAACCTAACTGTGATAATACATCTGAAGGAATATCTTTTGGATTTTGTGTTACAAAATACACGCCAACACCTTTAGATCGTATTAATTTTACAATACTTTCTATCTGGCTTGATAGAGCTTTTGAAGCTTCTTTAAATATCAAGTGTGCTTCATCTATAAATAATACCAACTCAGGTTGCCCTGAATCTCCTTGTTCTGGCAATGTGCTATAAATTTCAGCTAATAATTGTAACATGAATGTAGAAAATAGCTTTGGTTTATCTTGTACATCTGTCAAACGTAATATAGAAATAACGCCTCTACCATTTTCATCAACTCTTAGTAAATCATCTATTTCGAAAGAACGCTCTCCAAAAAATAAATCACCTCCTTGTTGTTCTATTTCCACCACTTTACGGAGAATTGCTCCTGTAGATGATGTAGAGACTCTACCATATTCACCTTCTAACTCTTCTTTACCTTCACCAGTAGCATATTGTAATACTTTTTTGAAATCTTTTAAATCTAACAACGGAAGCTTTTTATCATCACAATACTTAAAAAGAATAGAGACAATACCACTTTGAGTTTCAGATAAGTCTAAAATTCTTGACAATAATACAGGCCCAAACTCCGAAACAGTTGCTCTTAAGCGCGTACCATCTTGCTCAGAAATCGTTAGTATTTCTACCGGAAAAGGTTTTGGTTCAAATGGCAATCCAATTTTAGCGTGACGTTCGTCTATTTTAGCATGTCCAGGACTTGGTTGTGCCAAACCACTTAAATCACCTTTTACATCCATTAACAACACAGGAATTCCTTTTTCAGAAAGATTCTCAGCAAATACTTGTAACGTTTTTGTTTTACCTGTACCCGTTGCCCCAGCAATTAATCCATGACGATTGATTGTTTTTAAAGGAATCTTTACAAAAGCATCCGTAATTGTCTCTTCACCTAACATTGCCGCACCTAGTGTAATAAAATCTCCTTTGGTTTTATATCCTTCATTTATATAATCAAAGAATTCTTCCTTATTGCTCATTATAATTTGTGTGTTAATTTTCAGTTGATAAAAATACAGTTAAAATATACCAATTCAAAAAATAGATGTTCACTATTATTTTGGCAAGATATTTTCTACCTTTACTTTTATATAATACTAATTTGACCCTATTATGAAGATTTTGTCACATCTAACTATTGGTTTTTTAATTTTTGTACTCAGCTCGTGTAACACTCCGCATAAAAAAGATCTTCAATTTTTGAAATCTAAAGAAGAAAAGAAAAAAGATTTACCTTTTTCTGATGCTGTTAGAGTTGGTGACATCTTGTTTTTAGCTGGTCAAATTGGTATGAATCATTCTGTACGAAAGTTAGTAGAGGGAGGTATCAAAGCCGAAACAGTTCAAGCCCTAGATAATATTAAAAATGTGTTAGAAGCTAACGATTCCGACATGAGTCATATCGTAAAATGTACTGTAATTTTAGCTGATATTAATGATTTTGCTGCTATGAATGAGATTTACAAAACCTATTTTAATGATAATTTTCCTGCTAGAACTACCTTTGCTACTAATTTAGTCGCTGGAGCTAAAATTGAAATAGAAGCTACCGCAGTAATTAAGTAAAAAATAGCAACTCCATTTCTTAAAAATCACTTTATCCTGTTTATCTTTGCAGGATGTTAGATACTCAAACACAATTATTGATAGATGAAGGTAAAATGCTTCCCTTAATGGAAGAATTTTATACTATTCAGGGAGAAGGATTTCATACTGGTACTGCAGCTTATTTTGTGAGAATTGGTGGTTGTGATGTTGGGTGTCATTGGTGTGACGTAAAAGAAAGTTGGAATGCCGAATTACATCCTGCTACCTTATCGGATACCATCGTCGATAATGTTAAAAAATATAGTGATACTGTTGTCATTACTGGCGGTGAGCCTCTAATGTGGAATATGGATTATATTACCGAGCGTCTACAACAAAAAGGTGTAAAAACACATATAGAAACTTCTGGGGCTTATAATTTAACAGGTAAATGGAATTGGATTTGTTTATCACCTAAAAAGAATAAATTACCATTAGATATTGTCTACGATAATGCCGATGAGCTCAAAGTCATTATTTACAATAATGATGATTTTAAATTTGCTGAAGAACAAGCTTCTAAAGTAAATGATACATGTGTGCTTTTTTTACAACCCGAATGGAGTAAACAAGAAAAAATGACACCACTTTTAGTTGATTATGTAATGGAGCACCCTAAGTGGAAAATCTCTTTACAAACACATAAATACCTGAATATTCCTTAGGTTTTCGAAATTATAAGTAAGGCTAAATTATAAACCCGTTCAAACTGTTCTTTTAAACCCATATCGCTATTATCGAATCCTACAGCATCATCGGCTTTAACCAAAGGAGAGTCTTCTCTAGTAGAATCAATTAAATCGCGTTGTTGTACATTTTCAAGTACTTCTTCATAATGTACTTTATGTCCTTTATCTAACAACTCTTTATAACGTCTTGTAGCTCTTTTTTCTGGAGAAGCCGTCATAAATAATTTCAACTCGGCTTCAGGAAAAACAATGGTGCCAATATCCCTACCATCCATAACCAGGCCTTTTTCTAGTCCCATTTCTTGTTGTTGTTCTACTAACTTTTTACGAACTTCAGAAATTGTTGAAACTTTACTAACTAATTTAGAAACTTCCATAGTACGTATTTCTCGTTCTACATTTTTTTCATTCAAACATATTTCAGAAAATCTCAATTCAGAATTATAGACAAATTGTAATTTAATTTTTTTGAGGTCGGCAATGAGAGCTTCAATATCAAAATGATCTTTAGTTACATATCCATGTTGCATGGCATAATAAGTAACAGCTCTATACATAGCTCCTGTATCAACGTACAAGTAGTTCAATTCTGAAGCTAAATGCTTAGCTATGGTGCTTTTACCCGTAGATGAAAAGCCATCAATAGCAATGATAATTTTATTTTTTTGTGTCAACTTAATATTTTTTTAAACCTGCTTTTGCCAAATCGATATTTAATGAAAAGGTATTTGTATTCGATTCTGGATGAAATTTACTAAAAGCATAGTTAAATTTAAACTTACCCATTTTCAATCCAAACCCAGCTGTAAGACCTGCAAATGTTCTACTTTCTGTTAATCGTAATTCTCTGCCTCGTCGAAAATTATATCCCAGCCTTAGGTTAAACCCACTATCCGGGAAAAATTCGGCACCCACGACCACATGTCGAAATGCATTACCAACAAAGGTAATTTTTTCATTGGAAGTTTCCCCATCAATAGTTGTTTGACTATCAGAAGGATTCTCTGTAGAAAGATTCCATTGCTGTAAATTATTCAATGTTAAATGCCATTGTAACGGAACATTTTCGAGTTTATACGATGCTCCAACTGCAATTTCTAGTGGCAACTTTTCTTTTGATTCATCAAACGCATCAACTTGGTATCCTACATTTCGCATCACAGCTGTAAACATATAAGGCTTGAATTCATTATAATACGTAAAAGCGATATCAGCAGCAATTCCGCTTGATGTATAATTTTCTATGACAGAACTTATAAATTTTAAATTAGCACCTACAAAAAAATCATCCAACGGTAATTGATAAGCATATCCTATTTGAAAAGCTAAGTCACGAGCTTTAAATGTACCTGTCTCAGTGCCATCTTCATCTGCAGCAATAAATTTACCATAATTGACATACGTAATACCGGCATGAAGAGTCCCTAAACGTCTATTGAAAAGATGTGCAATAGAAACGGAGCCATAATTTATGTCAGCTAAAAAATCTACATAACTTAAAGAAACTTGGTTATCGATTTCTGGGTTTATCAATGAAGGGTTCCATAAAGGTTGATTTACGTCATTAATCAATGTCAATGTCTCTCCTCCTAATGCACTTTGCCTAGCAGAAGTCGATACATTTAAAAAATTAAAAATACGTTCACCCCCAACTTGAGAAAAACCAAGTGTTGAAGTAATCAAAAATAATATAAGAATCCTTTTTCTCATTCGATGCACAAAGAAAGTAGAAATATAATTTATAACGTAATTATTTATGGATATTTTATAATCTTTACATTGAAAGTAGATTGAAATAAAGAAAAGATACTTTATAAAAATTATTCAACCGAACGGATAAGATGTGTACATTATTAAGTTATGAATCTTGTCCTTTGTATTACTCAATAGATTGGGATCTTAACTAAAAACAAAAAGCCCTCATTACATATATAATGAGGGCTTGATTACTATTAATGGAACCTATTAAAAAGAAGAATATCTTCTTTTATTATTCCAATTTCCACGTTTTGTAATGTTAACCATCACAAAATTTGGTTGTACTTTTTTTGTTTCTGTACTTTTTGTTTTCATAATTATTTATTTTATAATATAATTCTTTCTTATTATTAATTATTTGTTTATCAGACAACTATAGTCGTCCGATACTATAAACCTTACAACAGATTTATTTTTTGTTTTTGTACTTTTTTTGTGAAATAAAATGGTGATATGATATGTAAGAATGATGTATAAAAAAAGTCCTGATTCAAAAGAATCAGGACAATTTAAAAGAAAGGCAACGACATACTCTCCCACCTAGTGGCAGTACCATCTGCGCTGATAGGCTTAACTTCTCT
>RCNE010002197.1_pt1 | contig 10504 bp, 10 predicted proteins | sample 2041361 | NCBI WGS metagenome assembly RCNE01 (sample SAMN09708229, study PRJNA481090) | Marine sediment metagenome, whole genome shotgun sequencing project.
TGCACGTTCAGCGAAGAAAACAGTGCGCCATCTTGGAACATCACGCCCCAGCGGCTGCGCAGGCGGCGATAGTCTGCGACGCTGGTGTCGCGCACATTTTGGCCAAAGACGGTGATTTGTCCTGCGGCGGGTTTCAGTAAGCCAACAACGGCATGCAACAGCACCGATTTGCCGGTACCTGAGCCGCCAACAATACCAATAATCTCGCCGCGCTGCACATCCAGATCCAGCCCGTCGTGAACAGTGTGTTTGCCAAAACGGGTGACAAGGCCGCGCACGCTGATGATCGGATCATCTGCCATGTCAGACCCCCATAATCGCAAAAAATATGGAAAATAGCGCGTCTGCGGTGATCACCAAAAAGATCGCCAGCACCACGGATGTCGATGTCAGACGCCCGAGCGATTCCGCGTCGCCACCAACCTGCATGCCTTCAAAACACCCGACAATGCCGATAATCAGTGCAAAGAACGGCGCTTTGATCAGGCCGACACCAAGATGCCAGACGCTTGTATTGCTCAGCAGTCGCGACTGGAACACGCCCGGTGACACGCCAAGTTCGACCCACGACATCAATGCGCCGCCGATCAGCCCCGCAAAGTTTGCAATGATCCCTAAAATTGGCAACATCAGGATCAACGCGATGACGCGCGGGGCCACCAAAACCTCGATCGGGTCCAATCCCAGCGTGCGCATCGCGTCGATTTCTTCGCGCATTTTCATCGACCCGATCGCGGCGGTAAAGGCCGATCCGGACCGGCCTGCCACGATGATTGCGGTCAACAGAATGCCCAATTCGCGCAAGATCGAAATCGCGATCAGATCGACCACGAACACCTCTGCCCCGAACTGGCGCAGTTGTGCGGCCCCTTGAAACGCAAGCACGACCCCGATCAAGAATGCCATCAGCGCCACAATGGGGACAGCATTCAGGCCAACCTGCTGCATATGATGGACAATCGCGGTCCATCTGATCCGCGACGGATGCATGATCAGGCCAAAAATGGTGGCCATCACTTGCCCCAGAAATCCAATAATTGCCAATGACTTTTGGAGTGCGTTCGTGGCATTGCGGCCGATCTGTTCAAGCCGGTCGGCGATACCAAGTCGAACAACATCGACATCATCTGTCTGTGGCATGTTGCGCCGCAAAGTGTCGATCAGATCGTTTTGCATCGCGCTGGCACCAATTATCACAGGGGCAAGACCCGCACTTTGCAGACGGCGTTCCAGTGTGACCACGGCCCAAGCGCCTGCCGTATCAAATTGCACGACACCGCTTAGATCAATAACTTCGGCAGTGCCTTTGTGCAGATCCAAACGCTCAATCGTGCCGATCAGCAAGTCGCCATTCAGCACAAGAGCCCCACCTTCAAGGGACAATTGCGGCGGGGTCGTTTGATCATTGGAACGCAAAACGCTGGTATTCATATCAATGCATTACGCCTTCCGCTTGTGGCGTTCGTTGATCAAGGTCAATTCCGGCGGGTGACCCTTTGACAAACATCAATCGCACGAGCGCGGTGTAGATCTAGGCTGCGGTTTATCAGTTTTCACCAAAAGAGGTCCACCATGAAACTTATCCCACTTATTGCAATGTTATTCTTGGCTAGTTGCGCCGATGAAGGACTCTATCCTGTATCGGGAGCAGAGTGCGGGCCAAATGATCCGGTTCTTACACTTGATGCGGCTGATTGCACGGTGCCGACCTTGGGTTAAATCCCGTGCAGCCTGCATCCCTCATCGCACTGGGCGCGCTGTTTCTTAGCGGGCTTGTCGCTGATCTTATCTCACGCAAGACAGGGTTCCCACGGGTGACCCTGTTTTTGTTCATCGGTCTGGCGGCGGGCGGGGCGGGGTTTGATCTGATCCCTGCTGATCTACAGGCGTGGTACGACATGTTGTCAGTAATTGCGCTGACGATGGTGGCATTTTTGTTGGGCGGTGCGATGCATCGCGACACGCTGCGCCAACATGGGCGGGCGATTATTTCTATTTCGCTGGCGATTGTGTTGGCGACTTTGGCGGTCGTGGCTGCTGGATTGGCGGCCTTGGGGCTGCCCTTGGGGCTGGCGCTATTGCTGGCCGCGATTGCAACGGCCACGGCGCCCGCTGCGACGAATGATGTGATCACCCAGTCGGGTGTGAAGAACGGCTTTACTCAAACATTGCGCGGTATCGTGGCAATTGACGACGTCTGGGGGCTTTTGGGGTTCAGTGTGGTGCTGGTAGTCGTGGCTGGGCTGGAAGGGCACCAAGACCTTGCTGGCCTGTCGCTTGCTGTATGGGAAATTGGCGGAGCCGTTGGTTTGGGGCTGCTGATCGGGGGCCCTGCCGCGCTGGTGACAGGTCGGTTGCGCGATGGCGAACCGCTGCAGATCGAAGCACTGGCACTTGTGTTCCTCAGCGCCGGTCTGTCGCTGTGGCTTCAGGTGTCATTCCTGATCACCGGCATGGTAGTTGGCACTGTTATCGTCAATTTGGCGGCCCATCACACCAAAGCCTTTAACGAAATCAGTCATATCCAATGGCCGTTTGTCGTGCTGTTTTTTATCCTTGCAGGCGGATCTTTGGACATCGCTGTTGCCACCACATTGGGCGGTATAGGTCTGGCGTTCGTGATCTTGCGCACAGTTGCGCGGGTGGCAGGTGGCTGGGTTGGCGCGCGGATCGCCCGTGTGCCGCAGCAAGAGGCACCCTGGTACGGCATAGCCCTTTTACCCCAAGCAGGCGTCGCGATTGGTATGGCCTTGATCGCAGCACAACGGTTTCCCTATTGGGGCGCCCAGATCATCGCCCTGACCATCGGCACGACCGTGGTGTTCGAAATTTTGGGACCGATTGCCACCCTATATTCAATCAAACGCTCGGCGAAATAGCTACCAGATCTGTTTGCGGTTCGCTTCATGGGTGTTATGCAAATGACCGATAAGGTTGGCCAGCGTGACCACACCCAACAATTTATGATCATCAACCACAAGAAACTTGCGCGTGCCGGTTTGGGCAATCAGCTTTAACAAATCGTCGATCGGCATTTGGGGCGGTATTGTCGTGGCCACATCAAGGCCCGCAAAAACATCGCCAACGCGGGTGCTGGTCCAGTTGTCACGGTCAATAGCCGACAGCACATCCTTGTCGATCTGCCCGATCAACACACCATCCGCGACCACAGGCACAAAGCTGACGCGGTGTTCCAGCATGACCCGGTTGACGAACTCCGACAGGGTTAATTCTGGTGAAACGATCACCGGATCTTGGATCATTACAGCTCTGACGGTTTTGCCCGCAAAGGTGCTTTTCATCAACTGGGTATCATAGGCCGACCGCGCAGCGGACAGTACGAAAAAGCCGATCAGAATATACCAGATTCCCACCGTCATCGTGCCCTGAAACAGAGCACCCACACCTATAATCGTTAGGACGTACCCAAACACCGTGCCCGACAACGCGGCTGTTCTTGTTGCGCGCAAAATATCACCATGACGTTTCCACAGATACGCGCGCAGCACCCGACCACCGTCTAGCGGAAAGGCGGGCACCATATTGAAAACTGCTATCATCATGTTGATCGTGGCCAGATAGACCAGCACCATCGTCAGGGCAGGGCTGTCAAGGATGGCGTCGGACATTGTGCCCCCGATCCAGAATGCAATGCTAAGGCAAACGCTCATGGCGGGGCCAGCAATGGCGATCCAGAACTCGGCGGTGGCGGATGGTATTTCGCTTTCCAGTTCGGCCACGCCACCAAACAAAAACAGCGTGATCCCCTTGATGCGCACACCATATCTGCGGGCGATGACTGAATGCGCCAACTCGTGCAGCAATAGCGAGGTGAAAAAGCCAAGCATCGCGATAACGGCAAGAATTACATAGGTGGCGCCGGCCAGACCGGGCAGAGTGATAGGGAAATACTGGGTTGAAAGGGTCCATGTAATCAGCCCTGCAATCAAGAACCAACTGGGGTCCAGTTTGATGTCAAAACCACCCAGATTGAACAACTTGATCGTGTTTGAGAACATGTTGATGCCTTTTCGTTATTGGCAAATTATCATAGCGCGAGCCGTGCAATATTGAGCAATGTCAAATTGTCGCCACATATCGTCAGGCACATCGACCGAGTGTTTGGTGGGATTTGTCGATGTCGCGCTTTCACTAGGTCTGTTGGAAGCGGTTGAAAAACTGCATCAAGCTAGGGCCAGCAGCGCTGTTACTTCGGATCCGTGATGATATGAAATTTGGTCAGCTGATCCCATTACGGCGGCGGATTGCACCGCTGCTACCCTTCGTCGCTACAAGCCGCTCCAAAGCGTGCTTGCGACTTCTATCTTAGCTGCTTCAAATATTCTGTCGCATCAGCGTGATTGCCTACTGACTTTCATCTGACACAATTCGTCCGTCTTCTAGCTTGATAATCCTGTCAGCCATTTCAAGAATACGGGGATCATGGGTCACCATTACGGTCGTGGTGCTGCGTACTTGGCCCAAAGATTTCAGCATTTTGACCACTGTGTGGCCAGATTCCTTATCAAGTGCTGCGGTTGGTTCATCAGCCAAAACGATTTCTGGGTTCGACACTAATGCGCGCGCCACTGCGACACGTTGTTTTTGACCACCAGAAAGATTGCCGGGCAAATACTCGCGTCGGTCCGCAAGGCCCAGCAGGTCAAGCATGTGATGACTGGCGGCGCGTTGAAGCTTGGTGTTGCCTTTGCCGTGCACTTCAAGTCCCATCAGGACATTCTGGGTCGCGGTCAGGCTTTCGTGCAGATTATGGGCTTGGAATATGAACCCAAGACGGCGGCGCAAGGTGACAAAATCTGCTTCGGTCGCCCCGTTCAATTCATGATCCAGCAGTTGCACGCTGCCTTCCTGAATTTCGCGCAAAGCCCCGATCAGCGTCAGCAAAGTCGTTTTACCGGACCCGGACGGGCCCATGAGGATGGTTAGGCTGCCTTGCGCGATCGACAGATTGATGTCGAAGATCGCCTGCTTGCGCGCTTCGCCTATGCCGAAGAAGTGGTTCAGACCGCTGACAGTGATTGGTGAACCCTGCATCAAAATAAATCCGCTGGATCAGCGTTAGCCAATCGTCTTGTCGCAATAGCGCCGGACAAGGTGCATGCGGTCAAAGTTCCAAAGAATACAAGGATCGCGCGGCTGGCCTCCATCGTGACCGGCAGGCCGGTAACGGCGACCAACCCAGCATAAAGCCCCATCGAGACGAAAAATCCTGGAATAAACCCAAATACTGCCAAAACGATCGCCTCTTCAAAGATGATCCCTAGAAAGAAGGGCTGTCCGTAGCCCATCGCCTTAAATGTCGCGTATTCGCGCAAGTGATCTGCCACGTCCGTGGACAGCACTTGATAGACAATCACAAGCCCCACCAAAATGCCCATGAACACTCCAAAACCAAAGATGATGCCCGTGGGGCGTTCCGTGGACATAAACGACAGATCGGCGGCTTTTGCATCTTGCGTGGTTTGAATGCGAACACTCGCGGCAGGCATAACAGCCCGCAGTCGGGTCGCGACGGTTTCAGCTGATACGCCATCTTTGACTTGCACCAAGATATGATCTGGTGCGGCACTGCTGCGCGACCCGAAGAACCGCAAGAATGTCTGATCTGACACCATCATCATGCCGTCCGCCAAAAACCCGCCGCCGATATTCATGGTTCCGATTGCGGTCAAGGTTTCGCCTGATGCCTCGAACGCAAAGGTCTCCCCCTCCCTCAAGCCATCAATGACCGAAGCGGGCATGCCTCTGGTGCCTTCATCCAACAGCGCGGTGTTTTCCAGTGTCAGTTTTGACAGTAACGGGGCGATGGCAGGCGAAACAAAGTCGGGTTGCGTGGTATTCATTCCGAACGCCAAAAGGGACACGGACTTGCCGTCATCAAGGGTGAATGGCAGGTTACCAATATAAAGTGGGCTGGCATCCGCCACGCCTGCCACGCTTAAGGCCTGAAACATCCAGACCCGCGCGATATGTTCGCTGTCTGTTAGGGTGTTTCCCTCTTGCGACGACAGAATAATGTCAGTGTTGATAATCGAATATGGCGCAACGGTTGACCCGTTCAGCGCGCCCATAATCCCCAGTTGCATGAAAACCAGAAGGTTGGCGAAAGCCACGCCTGATACGGCGGCAAAAAGGCGGCCTTTGTTGTGCGACAGTTGCAGCCAGCCGATTGGCAAGCGCCCGAACAGCAACGCAAGTAGCCTGCTCATTGCGCGCGGCCCGCATCGATCCGTACGATGGCCTCAAGGTTTGTGAACCGCTGTGCAAGGGCCGATGATGCGTCGTCCAAAGCGATAATGACGTCGACGACGCGGGCGTCTGTGTTGCTGGCCGGATCATCTGACATAATCGACTGGCGCCCGATTTTGAGGCCAATGGCTGAAACGACACCGTTTAAATCCTGCGACAAAGCTTCGGCTGAAATGGTGACGGGGTCGCCAATAGTCACGCGGCCGATCAGCGTTTGATAGACTTCTGCCTCAACGGTCATTTGCGTCGTGTCGCCAAGGTCAATGATGCCGTCGTTCGGGGGGCGCTCGCCTGCGCGCACTTTGATGTTCAGAACTGTGCTGCGTTCAGGCGCGCGCACATAGGCGCGTTCAAGGTTTTGTGTGGCGCTGGCAAGTTCTGCGCTGGCGGCACCCAGATTGGCCTCGGCCACAGCGATGTCGGCTTGCAAGGTTTCTGAACTGCCCGAATATCGCGATAACGTCGCGATGGCGCGTTCCACATCACGCGCAGCAGCGGTTGCAGTCGCAAGTGCTTGATCAAACACAGCACGCGTTGTCACGCCGCGTTCTAGTAGGGACGTTGTGCGCGCAAGCTCTGTTTTGGCGATGGCGGCGGTGGTTTCGGCGCGTTCAAGCGATGCTTGGGCTTCGCCAAGGCTGGCCTGATTTGACGCGCGGGTTTGGGCAAGCGATGCCTCGCGCACGCGCATCGCGGCTTGCGCTGAGGCGACCGCACTTTGCAATTGCGGCAGGTTGTCCAGAACGGCCAGAACGTCGCCAGCCGCGACCGTGTCACCAACCGCGACCTTGATTTCGGCAATCCGCGCGTCACCGGCACCCGACGGCGTGGCCACACTGATGATATCGCCCAGCGGAATGATGCGGCCCAACGCGACAACATCACCTTCGCTGATGACCGCGATTTGTTCTTGCGACGTAACCTGTTGGATTGCGACGGCGATGGGTGTTTCCGTGCCCGCACCCGGTTCAAGCCCTGTTGCATTGAAAAACGCCCGCAGCCCCGGCGGTTGGAAATACATCCCAATCACCGCACCTGTAAACAAAGCGCCCATCAAAAGCGGGATCAGAAAAAACCTGTTCCAACCGGTCTTTTTGGTCGCCTGATATGCAGGTTCGATGGCAATCCCGTTTTCTTCAAGGGGTAATCTAGATTGATCAGTTGTCATGTCAGGTCTTTCGCATTTGGGCGCAACAGTATCACCATCACTATCATTCGGACGATGGGCTCGCAAAGGGGCTCATGGAGATTGGATCAAACGGGCACCAAGCCCAAGGCGGCCAATACCAATGCCTCGAAAGCGGCAAGGTCATAGTTGATACGCCCCCAAACCAGCAGGACGAACAGCGCCGCGAAAATACCCATAATCAGTGTCGCGTCTGTCGGTATCGATAACACCACTTTCTTTGACACAAGCGATAGGGATGACTGCCGGAAAGGCAGGAGTTATTTCATGGACTGTTGAGCCAATATCTGACCTATTTCAGGCGCGGTCAGGACACGACCAGAGGACACGACTTTTTCGTTGATCACCAAGCCGGGCGTCGACATCACACCATAGCCCGCGATGGCGATGATATCGGTCACTTTTTCGATCTCGACGTCGATACCCGCGGCTTGTGCTGCGGCCTTTGTGTTATTGCCCAACGCCACGCATTTCTTGCAGCCGGACCCTAAAATCTTAATGTGCATATCTTGTCTCCGTTCTTTAAATAAGTAGGTGACTGGCGCTGTTGAACACAAAGCCAATCACAATAATACCAACAGTCACGATCCCCACGAAAATGATCAGCAGGGGCAGTTTGACCACTTTTTTCAGCATGATCATTGATGGCAATGACAGGGCTGTCACAGACATCATAAACGCCAGCGCTGTGCCTACGCCCACGCCCTTTAGTACCAATGCCTCGGCGATGGGCAGCGTGCCGAAAATGTCCGCGTACATCGGAATGCCTGCAAAGGTCGCAACAAAAACCGACCACCATCTGTCTTGGCCCAAGGTGGCGGCGATAAAGCTTTCTGGGATCCAGTTGTGGATCGCGGCACCAATGCCGACGCCAATCAACACAAACAGCCAGACCCGGTGTACGATATCCATGACCTGATCACGTGCATAGGCCAGCCGTTCACTGCGGCTGATCTGCCCGTCGTCGTCGTGGTCGCGCACCGGACTTTGGAACACAAACGCCTCGATCTGAGTTTCTAGTTTCAAGTACCCGATCAACGTGCCGCCCAGCACCGCCAAGACCAATCCAACGGCCACGTAGCTGAGCGCGATTGTCCAGTTAAAGATACTGGCAAGCAAAATGACCGACGCCAAATCAACCAACGGCGATGAAATCAGAAAAGCAAACGTCACAGAAAGCGGCAAGCCCGCGCTTGTGAACCCGATAAACAAGGGAATGGACGAACACGAACAGAATGGCGTCAGGGTGCCCAAAAGGGCGGCCATGGTGTTTGCGCCCAAACCCTGACGCTGCCCAAGGATGCGGCGGGTGCGTTCTGGGGGGAAATAGCTTTGCACGTAGGAAATGCTGAAAATCAGAACTGACAGCAGGATAAAAATCTTGATGACGTCATAGATGAAAAAATGGACGCTGCCGGCAATCCGGCTTGTCATGTCCAAGCCAGCACCGTCTGCAAGGACCCATGTCACAAGGTCCGACAACCAGTCCATGCGCAACAGTTGATCGTTCAGCCATGTGAATACTTCGCGCAACGGATGTTTCCCATTTCAGATCAGTCGTGATCTAGGCACCAGCTTAAACCGCGCTGAAAGGGCGGGAATGACTTTGATCAATAAGCGCGCAGTTGGTGTCTCACAGGGTCATTTATTTGATATTGCCGTTTCCAATGCCAGTTTGGCCATGCAAAGTTTGTAGCAATCGTCAAACTCCTTGCATGCAATACAGTCGTCCCATTCCGCGATGTCGGCTTGGACCTGTCGTTGTGATCGTCCCAAGCCGCCGCTGTCTAGCTCGAAGGCGAACACTTTGCCTTGCATCTTGTCGTTGACCGCAAAATGCAGGCTGTCGTGAAACATTGTGCCATAGCAGTGTTTGTGCTGTGTCATGGTAATGGCCTCTTTTCTTGAGTTGCGCTCTGGGTGTGACATCGCGCGTGCTTAAAAAACCTAAGACGCTATCGCCCCTGTTATACCCATCATCTAACGCGCCTCACAGGCTGGCGAGATGATTTTGATCAATCGGGTAGCTCGTCATCGCAAGTTGTGAACCCCCATCAAAAATGGATAGGGATCAAAAAGCCACGAACGCTTAGGCATGGCCACTATCAAGGCATCGCTTAAGGATGCTTGGAATAGCCTCTGCGATGTCTTCTGCAATCAAGCCCGGACCAATTGCCTGCGCGCACTGCAAATGTAGATTTGCCCCCAAAGCGGCCGCATCATATGCATCAAAGCCCTTCGCCATCAGTCCGGTAATCATCCCCGCCAGAACGTCACCGGATCCCGCCGTCGCAAGCCATGCGGCATGTTCAAAGTGTCTGGAACTGACAACAGTGCAGGCTCCGTCTGGCCGTGCAACAATCGTATCAGCCCCTTTAAAAAGCACATTGCAGTCCATTGCCTTGGCCGCAAACTGCGCAAGCGTGATACGGCACGTCGTTTGGGTAAATGCCGCGGGGATCAGACGCCGTAATTCGCCCTCATGCGGGGTCATAACGACCTGCGCGCCGGACACCGCTTTGATCAGGTCCGGGTCTTGCGCAATCAACGTGATCGCGTCCGCATCCAGACAGATAGGAAACGGCAATGACAGCACATCACGCAGTTTCATTCGACTTTCATCACAAACCCCGAAGTTTGGACCAATGCAGATCGCCGATGGTCTAAGCGCTGTGAGTTGTTCCCCAAAGCCCGTGTCATCATCGTATGTTTTCACCATGATCGCATTCAGATGGGCGGCATGTTCGGCTTGGCCATCAAGCGAGGTAAACACGCTGACAACCCCTGCACCAATCCTAAGCGCGCCACGTGCGGCCAGCCTTGCAGCCCCGCCATGCGCTGGTGGACCAGAGACAATGACCGCATGGCCATAGTCATATTTGTGCCGCGCGCCACTTTTGCCCAATTGCACTAGCTGATCAGCCGTGATCGTGAACTCTGGAATTTGTTGCCCGCTATCCGTCATGCGTGCAATATTGCGATGAATAGCCACCATCAACAAGGTGATAGCGGCCGAAGATAAAGTTTGCCTGATCTGACAGCAAGAAA
>RCNE010002198.1_pt1 | contig 10503 bp, 6 predicted proteins | sample 2041361 | NCBI WGS metagenome assembly RCNE01 (sample SAMN09708229, study PRJNA481090) | Marine sediment metagenome, whole genome shotgun sequencing project.
GTCTCGGTGAGACCGTAGATCTGGATGAACTCCCAGCCAAGCTCAGTCTCGACTCGTTCGATGATCGAGGTCGGCGGTGGCGCACCGGCACAAATGACCCGGACTCGGTCACGGCCAGGGATCTCGCCTTCCCAATCGGGCAACGCATCGAGGATTGCGGCGACAACGGCCGGCGCCGAGATGACCAAAAGGGCCATCATCGTCACCAGCCGCGGACCCCAGTGACGGCGATGTTCGTGAGTCGCCGTCACTAGTTGGACTCAAACGTATCGATACCGTGCACGATAGCAACGTCCGACGAACGACCTTCACCGTGGCACAGTCCACAGGTCTCCGAACCCGAGGAAACTAACGTACTGTCCGCTGCCTTGGTGGCATTGAAGTCGCCGCCGTTCTGGACCATATGGTTGGCCGCCAGCTCGCTGGTATGACAGCTCGAGCAGACAGCCGTATTGGGTGAGACGACTACATCATCCGTGGGCGTTGCAGCGTCTGCGCCACTGTCGACTGTCGTGCCAAGCACTGCGGCTGGATCAACAGGGTAATAACCACCAGCAACGTGGCAACCTTCGCAGTTATTCAGTTTGCCTGGATAGGCGAACTCGAAGACATGAGTCGAATTGCCGAAGCCGCAAACTTCATAAGGAACCTTGATCGCGCCCGAGGCATGCATCGCGTGAATCATGTACTTCATGTCTACTGACGTATCATCGAGACCCAGGTCGATCTCACACTGTCCGGCCCTACGATTTGCGTCCGTGACATTAGGTGCATGGCAGGTAACGCATACTTCGATATTGTCCGTACGATTGTTGCCGTGCATGGCAAGCTGGTTATGGCAGTCGTCACATTTCTCGATCGCCACAGCGTTTCGCCGCGGCATAGCCGTTGCGTCCGTAATGGGCGCATAGGCCACAACATTCGTGACGGCGATACTTGCCAGTGAGCCATCGATGTCAACTGCCGGATGGCCGTCAATGGTTACGGCTAGCGAGCCTCCGGCCGTTGCAGGTACAGCGGTCGGAGACGTGACGCTGAATACACCGCCGCCGACTGCTGTCGGCGAACCACCGAAGCATGCGATGGCATTCACGGATACCGGAAGTCCGGGCGAAGAGCCGCTGTCGTTATTGTGGTAGTCGTCCGTATCCCAGGCGATGCCGACGGCCAGTCGTGCCGGTCCGCAGACGGTCCATTCCGGATCATTCAAGAGATCGTACGGTGCGTCACCATTGGTCGGATCGGTGACCGAGTACTCCACGACAGGGAACTCGCTGATCGCAGTATTCGAGATGCTCAAGATATTAAACTGGAATCGCTCGCTGGCTTCTCGATCCGGCTGACGATGCACAACAGGTACGTGCAGGGCAGTCGCTCCCGACGTTTCATTGTGGCAATCGCCGCACTGAGTATCATCCGTGAACACGAAATCTCCGGGGTGATCACCCGCTGCCCAGTCGATGTCGTCGTGGCAGGTGCCGCACGAGGCGCGGTTCTGTACGGTGCGCCAGTTGCTGGCCTCTGGAACAGCCGCATTGGATTCCTGGTGGCAGGTCGTGCAATTCCTGACATCCTGGGTAAATACGATGTCGGAATAGTCATGCTCGGTGCCGCCGTATCCGACAACGCGATAGCCATTGGTCAGGTTCACACCGTAGTGGATCTTGTGGATCATGACTTTCATGTCCACTGACCCGCCCCATGGCTCCGCAGCGGTATCAGGATCGATAGAGGAAGGATTGTGGCAGGTCACGCAGTATTCGACGTCGAAACGCGCCTCGCCATGCAGCTCGAGATTGTCATGGCAGGCGTTACAGGCATCGTTATTGACGATCAGGCGCGTCTCGACCGGGGCGCCACCTGCGGGCACGAAGTCGTAGGGCGCGTTGTTGGCCGGAATATTCTCTGGCAGGTAGCGGTTTGTGCGGATCTCGACACCAAGCCGATGTGTCTTCGTCTCACTGAAGACCGGTCCGCCAGCGTAGGCAGTCAGAGCCTGCGCAAATGTATAGGTGTAGGTGCCATCGCCATTGTCGGAGTAGCTGCCAGCGCCAGCCGATTCTGTCGTGGCCTGCGGGCCACGCGTCGGGTACGACTGCCACTCGCTGGAGCCGCCGTTCTGCCCCGGGCTCAGCTGCGCCAGCGTGAAACTCATGGCGCTGGCAGGCAGCCCGCTCAGGCCGAATCCCAGGTCATTGCTCAGGCGCATTTCAACAGTCGGTGCACCGCCGCCGGCAGGAACCGTAATGCTTTGAATAGAAACGTTTATTTTCTCTGCCGTTTCGACAGGAACGGACGTAGAGCCGCCAGTTCCTGGTAGCCCGCCGGGACCTGGAGGACCTGCGGTTCCCTGGCCGCCGGCCGGACCCGCCGGACCCGTGTCACCGCTGCATGCAAATAAGAGAGAGGACACCAGCATTAATACGGCCAGATTCCAGTTCCCGGAGGTTAAGCGATACATGTCATTCCCCTTACTTGTTGGTCTTTGTGTGGCTTTGGGTCTTTCTGCGCGTGCAGACGGACGGATCTGCATGACTTTTTTAGCAAATACCGATGGATATGACATCGCGGCATCTACCTACTGGCTTTCTGTCGCGGCATGTACTTACTGGCCGTCCTTTGCGCTCGTAGCGATAATAGCTCGGCATATGGCTAGCCCATAGCGCCAAATTCAGCGACTGTTCAGCAACAATTGACGACACTACTGTATGATTTCTTAGGCAAATTGCCTTAGCCAGGGAGATAACATGAAACACCTAACCACCTACCTCGCAGCGGCCTTGTTCAGCATGACATTTTCAGCGGCCAACGCCGGTGATCTGGATGCCATGATGCAGGGATGCAACGACTGTCACGGCGACAATGGCGTCAGCCAGTGGGCCGATGTACCGACGATTGCCGGACTCGCTGAGTTCGTGCATGTCGATGCGCTGTATGTCTATCAGGATGAAGCACGGCCCTGTGGTGAATCCGACTATCGCCAGGGCGATACCAGCCGACCCGCCACGACCATGTGTGCCATCGCAGCCGACCTGAGCGAAGACGACATCGATGCCCTGGCTGCTGCCTACGCCGAACTACCCTACGTAAAAGCCAAACAGGACTTTGATGCCGGATTGGCGGCGGCAGGCGAAGCGTTGCACGACGAGCACTGTGACAAGTGCCACTCGGACGCCGGAACCAACCCTGACGATGAAGCTGGCATGCTCGGAGGCCAACAAATGGGCTTTGTGCAGACTTCGTTCGAGCAGTACATCGCAGGTACCCGCGAGCAGCCGAAGAAAATGAAGGAGAAGATGAATCTGCTGTCGGACGAGGATGTCAAAGCTCTCGTCAATTACTACGGAAGTGTGCAATGACGTTGAGTAGTGCCGCCAGCGATAGGACTGGCGGCATGTTTGCGGCAATAGATTCGAAAGACGCCGCAGCGTTCGTTGCATACCTTACCGAGGATGCCCTTTTTCGGTTTGGCTCAGCACCAGCGGTGCGTGGTCGAGGCGCGATTAGTGCGGCGGTCGAGGGTTTTTTTGGCACGATTGCCGCTTGCTCACATGTCGTACAAAACACCTGGGTGAATGGCTCGTCCCTCGCTTGTGAAGGCGAGGTTACCTATCGCCGTCAGGATGGCACCGAGATTACGCTCCCTTTTACTGATGTCTTCGAGTATGACGGCGACTTGATTTCGAATTATAAGATCTATATTGACATCGGTCCGCTGTATACGGCGTAGGTTTTCTGATCGAAATGAGAGGGCACTCTCGGAAAACCCTGATAGCAAACAGTGTCTTATTGCCTTAACAAAGGGCGCTGGCATCAGGGAAAAACAAGAAGATGACAAAGGTTGCTCTCCTCGCGCGTTTTTCGCGCAGTCTCTCGCCCAACGCCCGGCTCCTTAAAAGTAGTCGTCGAACCTTTTGGTTCGTCGCGGCGACCGCGATTCTCTGGTTCGCGGGAATGCCCGCACTGGCCCAGGAGGATAGCAGATGCCTCAAGTGTCATGACGACCCGGAGCTCACTGGCTATCGCGGTGATGAGGAGATTTCGGTCTTCGTCGCCGCTGGGGTTGGCGCCGCATCCGAACACGCCGATATCGCCTGTGTGGAATGTCACAAGGACCTTGCCGGGTCCAAACGTCGGCGGCACGCCGAGGATCTGGAGCTTGTCGTGTGCGGCGATTGCCACAAGTCCCAGGCTAAAGCGCATGGCGGCAGCCTGCACGGCGCAGCCGCAAAACAAGGGGATCCACTTGCCCCGACTTGTGCCGACTGTCACGGTAAGCACGACGTCCTGTCAGCCTCGGAAGCGGACGCGCCGACCGCAGTGATGAACGTGCCGCTGCTCTGCGGTAGCTGTCACCGCGAGGGTGCTCCCGTAGCGCGAACTCACGAGATCTCGCAGGAAAACATCCTTGAGAACTACTCGATGAGCATTCATGGGGAGGGTTTGTTTGTTCAGGGCCTGACCGTCACTGCCGTCTGCACCTCGTGTCACACGGCACATGACATCCTCCCGCACACCGATGCGCGCTCGAGTATTCATGCGGACAAAATCGCTACGACGTGTACCGCCTGCCACGGGCAGATTGAACGCGTGCATCGCAAGGTTATCGAGGGCCGTTTGTGGAGCGATGATCCGGGCAAGATCCCGACCTGTGTCGACTGTCATGCCCCGCACAAGATCCGCAGCGTTTTCTACCCTGACGGCTTGGCCGACAAAGATTGCCTCACCTGCCACAGCCAGCCGGATCTGACGATGATGCGCGACGGTGAGACCGTCAGCCTGTACGTCGATGAGCTGGCCTACGAAAATTCGGAGCATGCGGACACCTCATGCGCCCAATGCCACACGGATGTGTCTGTCGCCCAGGAACGCGCCTGTGCAACGGTGCAGTCACCGGTGGATTGCAGTATCTGCCATGCCGAGCAGGTCACCGAGTATCAAAGCAGCACTCACGGAACCCTGAATGCCGATGGCGATTCGGATGCGCCGACATGCCAGGACTGTCATGCCAAGCACGCCGTGCTGGGCGCAGATATGCCGGCGTCGCCGACCTATCCTCGCAACGTTCCCACGCTATGCGGGGAGTGCCACCGCATCGGCGAGAAAGCGGCCGCTCGGATCGATGCCAAGGTGGATGACATCGTGGGCAGCTACGAAGACAGCGTGCATGGTCGGGCCCTGGTAGAGGGTGGTTTGATCGTGTCGGCGACCTGCGCCGACTGCCACGGTGCACACTCTGAGCTTCCGCCGGACGATCCACGATCGACTGTTGGTCCGGAGCACATCGCGGGCACCTGCGGTACCTGCCACCACGGGATTGAGGAAAAGTTTCGCACCAGCATCCACTGGTCGGATGATCCGGACTCCGACAAAGAGTATCCGACATGCGAGGATTGTCATGCCTCCCACACCATATCGCGCACCGAACAGCCGGGATTCCGGACTTTGATGATGGAGCAGTGCGGTCGGTGTCACGAAGATCAGGCAGAGACTTTCTTTGACACATTCCACGGCAAAGTCTCGCGCCTGGGTGGAGAGACGGTCGCCAAGTGTTATGACTGCCACGGCACCCACGATATTCTTCCGCCGACTGAGCCCGACTCGATGCTCAGTCGGGACAATGTGGTCGAGACCTGTGGCCAGTGTCACGACTCGTCGCATCGGCAGTTCGCCGGCTACCTGACGCATGCAACGCACCATGACCGCGATCGCTACCCCTATCTCTTCTGGGCGTTCTGGGGCATGACCGCACTGTTGGTGGGCACATTGAGTTTCGCCCTGCTGCATACGTTCGCCTGGGTGGTTCGATTGCTGCTGAACCGCGAAGAGTGGCAGGCACACAAGGCTATGGCCCGGAGCAAGGACCAGAAATTCTACCGCCGCTTTAGCCGCCTCCAGCGCACCATGCATATCGTGATGATGATCAGCTTTTTCACGCTGGCGCTGACGGGCATGGCGTTAAAATTCTCTTATATGTCCTGGGCACAGGTGACATCCCAGGTTCTGGGTGGGTTCGATAGCATGGGATTCCTGCATCGCATCGGTGCAGTCGTGCTGTTTACCGTCTTCGCCGTGCACCTGCGGGATGTGCTTCGTCGCAAGAAAGCCGCGGCGCAGACCTGGCTCCAGGTCGTTGCGGGACCGGACTCGATCATATTCAACGGTCGCGACCTCAAGGAGTTCATCCAGTCCGTCAAGTGGTTCTTCGGCAGGGGTCCCCGCCCCAATTACGGCCGCTATACTTACTGGGAGAAATTCGATTACTTCGCGGTGGGCTGGGGTGTGATCATTATCGGCAGCACTGGCCTGATTCTGTGGTTCCCGGAAATTTTCACGCGGCTCGTCCCAGGCTGGGCCGTCAACGTGGCTACGATCGTCCATAGCGACGAGGCGCTGCTCGCGGTTGGGTTCATATTTACCATCCACTTCTTTAACACGCACTTCCGGCCCGACAAGTTCCCCATGGATCCCGTGATCTTCACTGGGCGAATACCCCTGGAAGAGCTGAAGTACGATAAGCCCGGCGAGTATGAAGCGATGCTGGAATCCGGCGAGTTGGAGGAACGTCTCGTGAACGCCTATCCAGCGTCCAAGGAGCGGACCGTGAGGATATTCGGATTCGTGGCGCTTGGCTTCGGGTTGATCCTGCTTGGCCTGATTATCTACACGATGCTGTTCGGCTATCGTTGATATCGAGGCTTCGCGATAGCGCCGGATTGTTCAGTGCTTGCCCTTCAGCGGGCAGGCGCTGACAGGCCCTGCTTGCGCTGGGTCAAGTCGGAAGCCCGCGCCGACAGGCGTATTTCAGGCATGACACTCCTATAATTTCGTGCATGATGACGTGGCGAAAGGGCAGATCTGGCCAAAGCCAGTGACGCAAAGCCACGGGTCCTCACTTCCTCCGCGACACCTTCTGCGATGCCAAGACGGACCTCAAGATCGCCTGGCCGCCGACATTCTGAAAGGCTGTTCGAAAGGAGGTGGGTTGGGTTGTCAATCAAGAAACCCGCGGTGTCTCTTATGATGCTGGCGCTGCCTGTGTTTATCTGCTTCGCAACTGGTGCCGTGCCGCAGGCAAATTCGGCAGGTAAAGAGATCTTCTCACTGGGCGTGGCGATTCGTAATGCGCATGCCGGTGAGATTGTGCGGGCAAATCCGGGCAGCAAATTCTCTAGCTGCCCGGTTGCTCTGACGAGTCGCCATCGATGACCTCGCCGCGTTCCTCGGCCCGCGAGAAAGGTGGCTTACCTGTCAGCCATGTCATGTCCATCGGATACACCGCCGGATCGAAGATGACAAAGTAGAAATGCCAGATGACAATTGCCAGCGCGGCCAGAATTGCCTCGAGGAAATGCAGGACGGTGGCGGCCTCGGGTACCCAGCCTGGGAGCCAGGTCAGTGTAAAGTTCTCGAACCACAAGACTAATCCCGTGAGCGCCGTGACGGCGGTACCCCACAATGCGGCCCAGTATTCGACCTTTTCCACGTAGCCGACGCGTACCGGGGCCGGTGGATCAGAGCGGCGACCAACGTTGTAACTGATCCGGTGAACGAACTCCTTGAAGTCAGCGATTGCCGGCAGAAACGCGGCGATCTGACGTCGGGCGCGGGAACTAACGGCAATATGAGCGAAGTGGAAGAAACAGGCCCCGATCAAACCTACGGCCGCAATACGGTGAAAGTCGCCGCGGAGTTCGCCGTCGGCGAACTGCAGCATGCCGGCCCACCAACTGTCTGGGTATTTCAGTGCAAACCCCGTGACCACCAGCACGATGAAGCTTGCAGCGGCCAGACCGTGCGCAATCCGAAACGGTACCGACATGCGCTCTTTGACGGCAAGGTGCTCGGGGGGTCTGCGCAGACGAGGGGTCGAATATCGCGTTTTCTTGACCAGATCGAGCAGATTATGGAGCAGCATGCCGATGACGGTGACCCAGATCAGCGGAATGTAGATGGCCCTTATCCAGTGCGCCACGATGTTCGGGGTTTCATCGGCCAACGTGTGCACAGGGCCGATCGTGAAGTTGCTTCCTGCACCTACGTGGCATTTGCCGCAGGTGTCAGCCAGGTTGTCCGGATGGATGTGTGACTGGGGGTCGCTGGAAGGCAGAATGAAATGCACGCCGTGGCAACTCGCACAATTCGCGACCTTTTGCACGCCGCCGCGGGCTGCGAGCCCATGAAAACTGTCTTCGTAGGAGGGCACCTGGTTCGCGTCCAGGCCGTACTTCTCGCCCAACCGCAGGTCGGAGTGACAGGGCCCGCAAACCCGGATTGGAATATTAGTTGCCGATATCGGCGAGCCTTCGGCGGCCACACCCAGAATGCGGTGCTCACCATGACAATCTGTGCAAACGGGTGAACCCTCGATTCCGTCGGCTGCAGCCAGGCCATGGATGCTTAGCTCGAATTGAGAAGTGATTTCAGAGTGACAGGAACCGCATGTCGCAGGCACGTTGAGACGATGAATTGACGAGGCAGGGTTCGCTGCCGGCAAAGTAGAGTGAGCGGAGTGGCAATCGCTGCAACTCGCGCCATGATTGCCGTTGCGTACCCCAGCCGCGTGCACGCTCGCGGTATAGGCCTCGATTGGACGGATCGTGCGGACACCCGGCGGTGCCGGTTGCCCGCTGCCGTGGCAAATCCCGCAGGTCTCGCCTTGCCGGCTGGCGTGAACAGGAGAGGACGGGTCACTCGACAACATCATGGTATGCGTTTCACCATGGCAACTCGCGCAGGAGGGCAGCTCCTTGCCAGCGGAGTTTTGAAGGTCGTGCTGACCATGCGCGCTCACGGCGTGCTCGGCGAGCACCTCGGCATGACACTCCCCACAGTCCACCGGATCGAGCCCACGTTTGTGCCGTCGCGAGTCGGCGCCGACGTGACAGGCAAGGCATTCGGTCGAGCTGTGAACGGTGCGCTCAAACTGAGCGAGGTCGACCTCGTGGCAATCATTGCAGGGGGTTTCTTCCTCAATGTCGGCCGCCTGCAGCGCGAGCGGCAGGCACGCGAGAAGAAATGTGAGGGATACGATGGCATTGCGCATGGGGCTGCTCTTGGCTTCGCTGTCATTTAGTCGAATTATGATCCTTCTCAAGGCAAACCCCAACAAAACCGGCCTGCGCTAAATACGGATTTCAGTGCTGCAAACACGTGGTCTATGATTCCTGAGACTACTACAGGAAAAATATCCTGAGTGTTGCTCAGTCAGGAAGGTAAGATCATTCGAGCGCGATCCGGCGGCGAACTGGCCGGGACACGAACACTAATAATCGCCCGGTCTTCGCCGGAAACCTGAGGCACACAATGTTCCGAATTTTCCTTTCATCAATTACTCGAAACGGCATCAGCCTGTTCGGCACCGGGCTCGCAATTGCGAGCCTCGTGCTCATTGTCAGCCTGTTTGTAATGACAAAGGTCGGCTTCGAGGGTGGTCCCTATCTCGGCATCATCACGTTTCTGATATTGCCGATGATCTTCGTTGTCGGTTTGATCCTGATTCCTTTGGGGTCTTTTCTCTACCGACGCAGCCTGCGCAAAGTCCCCGGCGGTGAGTCAGTACCGCTACTGCCAATTTTCGATCTCAACAAGCCCAAGACACGCAACTGGATATTGATTCTGACGGGCGCAACGATGGTGAATATCGTTATTGTTGCCGGCGCGACCTACAAGGGCGTCGAGGTCATGGAGTCGGTCGAATTCTGCGGGCTGGCCTGCCATTCCGTAATGGAGCCGGAGTACACCGCATTTCAGCGTTCCTCGCACGCCCGGCTGACCTGTGCCGACTGTCACATAGGTCCTGGCGCAGACTGGTTCGTAAAGTCGAAACTCGATGGAGCGTGGCAGTTGGTCTCGGTCGCTTTTGACTTGTATCCGCGTCCCATTCCGACGCCGCTGCACGACCTTCGTCCTGCACGCGATACCTGCGAGCAGTGTCACTGGCCGACACGTTTCGTTGGCGACAGACTCAAAATCAAAAAGCACTATGAAGAGGACGAGGCCAATACTGAGCTTACGACGGCGCTGCTTCTCAAGGTGGGCGGCGAGGCTGGAAAGACTTCCTCCGGCATACACTGGCACGTCGATCGAGGAGTGCAGATACGCTACCGGTCGGACGAGACTCGCGAGGAAGTTTACGAGGTCGAGTACACGAATGCAGAAGGCGAGGTGAAGCTGTTTGCGGATCGCAAGGCGCCCGAGGAGGGCGGCACCTGGCGCGAGATGGATTGCGTCGATTGTCACAATCGTCCGAGCCACAACTACCAGGCGCCGGATTCAGAGATCGATGTTGCGATTCGCGATGGATTGATCGACAGAACATTGCCATTCGTCAGGAAAGAAGGGCTGCGTATCATCGATGCGGAATACGCGTCGCATGAAGAAGCTCGTGAAGTAATAACTGCAGAGCTAGGCGAATACTACCTGGAGAATTATCCGGAAATCGCGACCGAGCGTGCCGACGACATTGCAGAGGCAGCGACAGCACTTGGCGACATCTACTCG
>RCNE010002199.1_pt1 | contig 10501 bp, 8 predicted proteins | sample 2041361 | NCBI WGS metagenome assembly RCNE01 (sample SAMN09708229, study PRJNA481090) | Marine sediment metagenome, whole genome shotgun sequencing project.
CTGCGAGAACTGTATCGGCCGTGTGGCCAGCATCTGCGATCAAACGCTTGGCCTGATTGTCGATCTCAAGCATCGTCAGCACTTTTTGGTGGCCAATACCACGGCGCGGATCTTCGTTTGTGATATCAACAAGCTCGGCGATACTGTGTTTGCCATCGCCAATGACGTGGCCCGGGACCCGTTTGGCCACCGCAACCAGCTTGTTGTTGACGACCAGCATCCGGTGATCAAAGCCAGTGACAAAGCTTTCGACCAGAATAGCTGTGCTTTTTGAGTGGGCTTCGGCTTCTGTAAAGCCGGCTTCCACTTCTTCATCTTTCATCAAGTTGATCGACACACCGCGCCCGTGGTTAGCATCCAAAGGTTTGACGACTACAGGAAAGCCGATCTTGTGCGCGGCCTGAACGGCTTCGCGTGCACTGTAGACAATGCGTTGCTGCGGCACGGGTAATCCGAGATCGTTCAAAAGATTGTGGGTGTCTTCTTTGTCGCAAGAGATTTCCACAGCGATATGGCGAGTCTCGGACGTGATCGTTGCCTGAATTCGCTGCTGAAATTTACCATGGCCAAATTGCACCAAAGAGCCTTCGTTCAGCCTGATCCACGGGATGTCACGCTCTTGCGCCGCCTTGACCAGCGAACCGGTCGAAGGACCAAATTCCTTGCGTTGGGCATGCAGCACAAAACTGCGCAATTCGGCTTGCCAGTCAAAGTCATTCTGGAAATCATAGTCGACCTGATCCCGCAATGATTGGGGTAGAAGATGCATCAACAGTTGCAGCGCAAGATCACCTGCAGCGAGACCCACGTCGCGCTGGCGATAAGCATAAACCATGTTGTAATGTCCGAGCACGCCAGTTCCGCGTGTCCGGCCAAAGGTCACATCCGTGCCGGCGACATTTTGCACTTCGATCGCGCAGTGCTCAAGGATGTGGCCCATCCAAGTGCCTTCATCTTCGCGCAAGCGGCGCAAGAAGCCCCCTTCGGTCCCATAAGAGCAGCCGTGGTCCGAAAGCCCCGGCAACGCAGCGACCAGCCCTTCGATGAATTCTGATCCGATTTTGGCAGAAGGCCAATCTTCCAATACCCCCAAATCAACGACGTGCCGAATGACAGGAAATCCAGCCCAAACATTGGGGCCGACAAAGACATTGGTTGAAATTATTTTCACATGACTACCTTGTTGATTGATAAGTTTCTTCGTCGGAAACTAAGCTCTATTCGTCTGGGACCGACAAGGCCGAAAGCGCCAAATGCCCTGGAGGTGGATACGCAATACGTGCCTTCAAATCATAACGACACCCCTCACCCATCACGTCAAGACGCAAACCCAGCAGGCTCAGCGCCTCGCCCGGCTTTGCATCCCACATTGAGGAGTGGGTCATCTGGCTGGCATCCACGGCCGTCACTGTGCCGCTTCCGACAACTTCCAACACATTGTCGGGGCCAATAAAAGCAGCCGTGTCTTCGTCAATTCCAAGGCCAATCAGAAACGGGTTGAAGGATGACGCGGTCAAAAGACGGCCCAACCGATTTCGCTGTGTAAAGTGCTGGTCAATGATGACTGCGTTTGTCAGCCCGATACCGGGTGCCAGCGTGACAGCCCCTTCGGTAGGGGCTTCGTTGCCAAGCCCGCCAGCCACCATATGTTCAGACATGATTGACGCACCTGCAGACGTGCCCGCCACGGGAATGCCCGCGGCGTTACGGCGCCTGATCTTTGTCACCAAAAGCGTCCCGCCCAAAATGGCAGACAACCGAAGTTGATTGCCACCAGTCATGAATATCCCGGTCGCATTATCTAACATCTGGGAGAATTCTGGGTTGTCGCAATCTGAACGACGCGAAATCGGAAGAAACTCGACCTTGCCCGCGCCCAGGTTGGAGAAAATGCGATTATAGTCTGGGCCAGTCTCATCAAGCATCGATGCCGTTGGAATTACGACGATATATGCATCCACACCACCAGACAGTTCCACGAACCTGCGGTGAATTTGCATTTCTTTGACGCGATCTTCGCCTCCGCCAATCGGTATAATGAATCCGCGGTCGCTATCTTCATCCAATGATGCTGGGCACATATTGCTTCGGTATCCTTTGGCGACACTTCTGAGGTCAATTTTTTGACCTACATATCTAACGCTATGGCTTTGCTAAAACAAACATACCATGCCGAATCTCAGATAGCATTCCTCAATCAGTAGTTTTCATCAAGAATGTGCATAACTATTGCGCTCAAATTGCTTCAGCAAGGAACGCTGCATGATATCATGTATGAAGCAGCGACGGACTAAATGCTGGCTCTCTAAAAACGCGACTAATGCCTTTCGGTTTTTAACGAGTGCATCCGCAATCGGCGGGAGCCTATATGCCCGCAACCAGCCATGCGGTGTAGCCAGCGTAGGCGCCAAGGAAAGCAATACCTGTTCTCCGCCCGATCCGTCGCCATGCTGTAACTGCGACAATTAACGCGAGTGTGGCTGCCGACATAACCCATACATCAAGCTGTGCAATCTGCGACGGGATTGGGATTGGTTGGACAAGCGCTGTGACACCCAAGATCCCAAGAATGTTGTAGATGTTCGATCCAATGACGTTGCCAAATGCAATGCCCGACTCTCTTCGCAGCGCAGCCATAACTGATGTCACCAGTTCGGGCAGCGAGGTGCCTAAAGCAACGACTGTCAGCCCCACAACTGTCTCGCTCATCCCCCACAAAAGCGCGAGTGTCACTGCCGCATCTACTGTGAAGCGTGCACCCAAGATCGTCACTGCGATACCGCCAAACACCAGACCAAATGCTGACCAAATCGAGCCATGTATCAAGGGCACTTCAATGGCAATATCAGGCTCACCGACTGCAACGACGACACGATCAGTTTTGTAAGCAATCCAGACATATGTCAGCAAAGCCACGAGCAGGACACTACCCATCCAGCGATCAAGAGACCCATAGAGGATCACACCGATGGCAAGCACGGTGGCAATCGCAAGGGCGGTTCCGTCGCGGCGGAAGGCAATAGGATCAATTGCCATCGGCATAATGACTGCCGCAACGCCAAGGATAAATAGGATATTCGCGATGTTCGATCCAACGACGTTACCGACAGCAATTCCCGGAAAGCCGTCCCAAGCGGCTTGCAAGCTTGTCACCAGTTCCGGTGCCGATGTTCCAAAACCAACCAGCGTCAAACCAATCAAAAGAGGTGATACACCATACCGCGAAGCAACTGACACGGCACCACGCACCAAAGCCTCGCCCCCTGCGACAAGCAAGGCGAACCCTAGAATAAGTTGGAGATAGACCATGATCAAACCGTCCTGTTATGCGAGGTCGGTGAGCGCATGGGATACGCGGTTCAAGGGCCTGTTCAAGAGAAATAGGTTGCTGCGCATCCGGCTTTCAAGATGATCAGCCAAATAATTAACAACCGATTTGCGACCTACCTCAATCTTCACAATAACCCTTTTAGGGCGCAAACACCGTTCGCAACGCGAGGCTCCGATGGTTTACGTGCTGGCACCTTTAACGTGCTCTCTCGGCTAATCCAAAGCGGGGCAGCCCAGAAATAACTATTCTTAATAGGCGTGCCGCCCACAGCTTGTATTGCGATAACTTCGATCACATGTCTCTACCGCGGTAATCATGCCGTGTTATAGAAAAGAATAAACCATGACTTCGCAAACATCTTTCGCAAGGCCAAATCAGGCCGAGGTCGACAGGTATATTGCTCAGGCGCGTCAGATGCGCAGTGACTACATTGCCCAATCAGTCAAATCAGCGCATAATTGGCTTCGCCTCTTGTTATCGCCAAAGAGCGTTTCAAGAACAGCTACGGCCTAGTTGCAGGTTCTGTAACGGCAACCAGGCGACACCAAATCAACAGATCGGACCAGACATCACCATGCGCCCGTCGCGGCAATTGGTGAACGACCGCAGCCACCCATGCCATTTTGGCATCGGCCCGCTGCATTTTGGAAGGACATACAATGGCTAAAGGTAAAAACAGCAACAAAGAGACCAAAAAACCTAAGCAAGAGAAGCCAAAAGTCTTTGCGACAGCAAATTCCTTGGCTGGAAAACCAGCGGTCGCGATCGCTGGAAAGAAGGTCAAATAGACTGCGTAGGTTCTGACCAGCAGGTATAAAAACTATATTTTCGGGAGCCTATTGTTCCCGGTTCTGGTCATACCCAAGTCACTTGTATTGGCACTCAGGTGTGGCGAGTGCCAATACTTTTCTAAGCACGCCACCCATCCCCGGAAATGTTCAGAAGGATTATTTCCATGTCGTTTACCCCCCTCCATGACCGTGTTTTAGTGCGAAGCATCAAAGTTGATGAAAAGACTTCAGGCGGCCTTATCATCCCTGATAATGCAAAAGAAAAACCACAGATGGGCGAAGTCGTTTCCGTTGGTGCTGGCGCAAAAGATGACGCAGGCGCACGGATCGCAATGGACGTCAAAGCTGGCGACAAGATTTTGTTTGGCAAATGGTCAGGCACTGAAATCAAGATCGATGGCGAAGAATTGATGATTATGAAGGAGAGCGACATTCTTGGCATTATGGCCTGAACGACGCTGAACCCTTCTCACAAATTTCAACTAGGAACACCGACATGTCTGTAAAAGACGTTAAATTCGGCACGGACTCCCGTGACCGCATGCTCAAGGGCATCAATACGCTCGCCAATGCTGTCAAAGTCACCCTGGGCCCCAAGGGCCGCAATGTGATCATCGACAAGTCATATGGCGCGCCGCGCATCACAAAAGATGGCGTGACTGTCGCCAAAGCAATCGAACTCTCTGACCCATTCGAAAACATGGGCGCGCAGCTTGTTCGCGAAGTTGCTTCACGGACCAATGACGAGGCCGGTGACGGCACCACCACAGCGACCGTTTTAGCGCAGGCCATCGTGAAAGAAGGCATGACAGCAGTCGCCGCTGGCATGAACCCCATGGATCTCAAGCGCGGGATCGACAAAGCCGTCGCGGCCGTTGTGGCAGAGGTCAAGACGATGTCGCGCCCTGTTGGTGACACTGCCGAGATCGCGAAAGTCGGCACCATTTCTGCCAATGGCGAGGCCGCAATTGGTCAACAGATCGCCGATGCGATGGCCAAGGTCGGCGAAGAAGGCGTTATAACTGTCGAAGAAAACAAGGGTTTGGAAACAGAGACCGAAGTCGTCGAAGGCATGCAGTTCGATCGCGGATATCTTAGCCCGTATTTCATCACAGATACTGCAAAAATGACAGTGGACTTGGAAGACTGCGTTATTCTGCTTCACGAGAAAAAACTATCGTCGCTGGCACCAATGGTGCCGTTGCTTGAAGCCGTGATGCAGGCGAACAAACAGCTTTTGGTCATAGCTGAAGACATCGACGGCGAAGCGCTGGCAACACTTGTTGTCAACAAGCTGCGTGGTGGTTTGAAAGTCGCTGGTGTCAAAGCCCCAGGTTTTGGCGATCGCCGCAAAGCAATGCTGGAAGACCTCGCCATTCTGACCGGTGGACAGGTAATTTCTGCTGAATTGGGCATCAAGCTAGAGAATGTCACGATGGACATGCTTGGTGACGCAAAGAAGATCACGATCACGAAAGACACAACAACCGTTATCGATGGGGCCGGTGACAAGGCAGTAATTGCGGCAAGGGTCACACAAATCCGCACGCAAGTCGAAGAGACCACGTCAGACTACGACAAAGAGAAACTGCAGGAACGTCTGGCGAAACTCTCAGGCGGCATCGCAGTGATCAAGGTCGGCGGTGCCACCGAGATCGAAGTGAAAGAGCGTAAAGACCGTGTTGATGACGCGCTGAACGCAACCCGCGCTGCTGTGCAAGAGGGCGTTGTGCCGGGCGGCGGCACCGCACTGGTGCATGCAGGCAAGGTGTTGGACAAGCTTACTGGTGATAACGAGGATCAAACCGCCGGTATCAAGATCATCCGCAAGGCAATTCAGGCGCCATTACGCCAGATTGCTGAAAACGCTGGTGTCGATGGTTCGGTGGTCGTCGGAAAAATCGTTGAAAGTGACAGCAAGACATTTGGCTATGACGCGCAAGAAGACACATATGGCGACATGCTGAAGGCGGGCGTCATTGACCCAACCAAAGTTGTCCGGATTGCACTGGAATACGCAGCGTCGGTCGCTGGTTTGCTTATCACAACCGAGGCGATGGTTGCTGACAAACCAACCAAATCAGGTGGCAACAGCATGTCCGACATGGGCGGAATGGGCGGCATGATGTAAATTATCGCTTGTTATGGCCCGCAGTTATTCTTTTGCGGGCCATATTTCTTCTGGATCCGTTATAATATCAGATGACCTACCAAATCCAACGAACCCGCTTAATTTCATTTCCCAATCCGACGGGCTAACGCTTTACCAGACTGTGCAAGACAGGGCATGACGGCGCTATTGTGAATATGTCACGTATAGAACCGCAAAAAGAGGTGCTTTCGAAATGCCGACGACCAACATGAGAGAATGGCTTCAGGAGCGCCCTGAAATCGAAACCGTGTTCGCTTGCGTTTGCGATCTAAACGGCACAATGCGCGGGAAACGCCTGCCCATCGAAAAAGCCAAAACAATCATGGATGATGGACTGAGGATGCCGCTGTCGATCTTGGGCGTTTCGACGTGGCAAAAACGTGGAAAATATATTTTCCAGCCGTTTGCAGACCATGTTGGTGGAATGCAAACAGCAAGAACTGAAACGATTTTCACGCTATGTGACCGACTTTGAATATGACAGTTATCTGGAGACAGTTTGATGCCAATCGAAACATTTGCCAGCAATGGCGAAACCAAACACACGGGCAGCTATTATGCGGCAAGTGCAAACCCGTCTGCTGCACGCCCACCGCTACAGGGTGATCAAAAGATTGATATCTGTATCGTCGGCGCTGGATATAGCGGCCTATCAACAGGGCTGCATCTGGCCGAAAAGGGTTACAAAGTTGCCATTCTTGAAGGCGCGCGCGTTGGTTGGGGGGCATCGGGGCGCAACGGCGGCCAGATCGTCAATGGGTTGAATGCAAGCCTCCAAACGATCAAGAAACGCTATGGGCAAGACACTGCAAATTTTGCAGCCGGATTGGTCCAAGAAGGCGGTGAAATCATCCGCGAGCGCGTTAAAACCTACGACATTCAATGTGATCTAAAGACAGGTAATATCTTTACCGGCCTGACCAGTGCCCACATGAAAGAACTCGAAACCCGCCGCGCCCTTTGGGCCAGCTACGGCATCCACAACCAAGATATGCTTGATAAGGCACAGCTACGCGAACATATCGGATCTGATATGTATGAAGGTGGCATGATCGACCATACTGGCGGGCACATGCATCCGCTGAACCTATGCTTGGGCGAAGCCGCGGCATTCGAAAAACTGGGCGGTGTGATCTACGAACAATCGCCCGTGATCAGCGCAGATACCGATGCCGCAAAACCGGTGGTTAAGACGGCGTCCGGCACTATGACATGCGACACGCTGGTGCTGTGCGGCAATGCCTATCTGGGCCATGTCATTCCTGCCCTGACCGCGCGTGTGATGCCTGTGTCAACGCAGATGATGACGACGGAACCATTGGGCGATGCCCGTGCTGATGCGCTGCTTCCAACAGATAAATGCGTCGAAGACGTGCGCTATATCCTCGATTATTTCCGTTTAACGGCAGACAAGCGGCTGATTTTTGGGGGTGGCACCGTTTATGGCGGAACTGATCCAAGCGATGTTGTCGCCAAGCTGCGGCCCGCAATGGAAAAAGTCTATCCCAGCCTAAAAGGCGTCAAAATAGACCACGCCTGGAGCGGTAATTTCGCATTGTCATTCAGCCGTGTGCCGCAAATGGGAAAGCTGGGACCCAATACATACTTCGCGCATGGCTATTCTGGCCACGGGGTCACGGGATCGCATACCTTTGGCAAGATTTTGTCCCAAGCGATTGACGGTGACAAAAGCCGCTTTGACGTCTTTGCAAAAATCCCGTGGTATCCGTTCCCCGGTGGCCGGATGCTGCGGGTTCCTTATTCGATGATGGGGTCTTGGTATTACGCATTGCGCGACCGATTGGGCGTCTGATCCACGGGTCAGAACTGGCCGCGACTTACGTTAAGTCGCGGCGTCTACGGCGCCGCGACGCAATCGGCAAAATATTGCATGTGACCGTTGTCATCTGCCACCTGAACAAGACCGTGAATATCCGTTTCAAAACCCGGGCATTCGCGTGCGAAAGCCCGATTAAACTTGAGGTATTCAACAATCCTTTTGTTGAATACCTCGCCCGGGATCAAAAGCGGGATACCCGGCGGATAGGGTGTGACAAGGCTGGTGGTGATCCGACCTTCAAGATCATCAATCGGCACACGTTGTGTGGTGCGGGCTGCAATATGTGAAAACGCATCGGTCGGTTTCATCGCCGGAACAAGATCACTCAGATACATTTCCGTCGACAAAATCGCCACATCGTATTTGGCGTAAAGCGAATGGATATGTTGGCACAAATCTCGCAATCCCATGTTTTCATAGTGCGGATATTTGGCACAGAAATCTGGCATCGACCGCCACATGGGTTGGTTTCTATCGTAGTCATCTTTGAACTGCTGCAATTCGGTCAGCAGTGAATTCCAGCGCCCTTTGGTGATCCCGATCGTGAACATAATGAAAAAGCTGTAAAGCCCAGTTTTCTCGACGACAACGCCATGTTCCGCCAGATATTTTGTCACGATAGACGCAGGAATTCCGGTTTCATCAAATCGGCCGTCCAAATTCAAACCCGGTGTAATCAGCGTCGCTTTGATCGGGTCAAGCATATTGAAACCTGGCGCCATATCGCCAAATGCATGCCAAGACTCCTCCCCATCGACCGGTTGAACACCCTCAGCATCCGTCTTTTTCAGCACCCAATTGGCTGGGTCATCAAGGCCGTCGTCGTTAAGCTCGTCTGGCCCCCAGACTTGAAACCACCAGTCATCATTGCCGTATTCATCATCCACCTTGCGCATCGCGCGGCGGAAATCGAGCGCTTCAAGAATGCTTTCTTCGACCAGCGCCCTGCCACCCGGAGGTTCCATCATCGCGGCGGCCACATCGCAGCTGGCGATGATGCTGTATTGGGGGCTCGTGCTGGTGTGCATCAAATAGGCTTCGTTAAACAGATGACGATCCAGTTTGATATTCTGGCTGTCCTGCACAAGCACATGGCTTGCCTGACTGATCCCGGCTAGCAGCTTGTGGATTGATTGGGTCGCGTACGTCACCGAATGGCTGGGGCGCGCGCGCTTGCGGCCCATGCAATGGAAGTTCCCATAAAAAGGATGGAACGCCGCATGGGGTAGCCATGCTTCATCGAAATGCAAATTATCGACATAGCCATCCAGCAAATCTTTGATCGTTTCGGTGTTGTAAAGGACACCATCATATGTCGATTGCGTCAGCGTGATAATACGCGGTTTCACTGCATCGGCATCGACATGCGCCAACAACGGGTTGGCACGGATTTTGGCCTTTATCGTATCGATCTCAAACTCTGCCTTAGGGATGGGGCCGATGATACCATAGTGATTGCGCGTAGGCTTCATAAACACCGGAATTGCACCGGTCATGATGATGCTATGCAGGATTGATTTATGGCAATTGCGATCAACGACGACAACGTCACCGGGGGCAACTGTGTGATGCCAGACCATCTTGTTTGACGTGCTTGTCCCGTTGGTGACGAAAAAGCAGTGATCCGCATTAAAGATACGGGCCGCATTACGCTCTGACGCACCAATAGCGCCATTATGGTCAAGAAGCTGGCCCAACTCTTCGACAGAATTGCAGACGTCAGCCCGCAGCATGTTTTCGCCGTAGAATTGGTGATACATCTGGCCGATCGGGCTTTTCAGGAAAGCGACACCGCCTGAATGCCCCGGACAATGCCATGAATATGATCCGTCTTCGGCATAATCCAGCAGTGCCTTAAAGAATGGTGGCTGGATGCCTTCAAGATAGGCTTTCGCATCGCGGATAATGTGGCGGGCGACAAACTCTGGCGTGTCCTCGAACATGTGAATAAAGCCGTGCAACTCGCGCAAAATATCGTTTGGCAGGTGGCGGCTTGTTTTGGTTTCACCGTAAATATAGATCGGGACATCTTCGTTTTTGCGGCGAACTTCTTCAATGAAATTGCGGAGGTTTAGGACCGCAGGATCAAGATCGGGACCCGGCGTGAATTCCTCATCATCGATTGACAAGACGAACGCACTGGCGCGCGATTGCTGCTGCGCGAACTGCGACAGGTCACCATAGCTTGTTGTCCCAAGAACCTCGAAACCTTCGCTCTCAATTGCTTCGGCGACCGCGCGAATGCCTAACCCAGACGAGTTGTCAGAACGGAAATCCTCATCAATGATTACGATTGGGAAGCGAAACTTCATAAACCACTCCTAGAGAAGAATACTAAATGAGCCACGATAACCGTGACCCTTCGCTGGCTAAGCTATTATGACATC
>RCNE010002200.1_pt1 | contig 10501 bp, 8 predicted proteins | sample 2041361 | NCBI WGS metagenome assembly RCNE01 (sample SAMN09708229, study PRJNA481090) | Marine sediment metagenome, whole genome shotgun sequencing project.
AATGAATGGCCTTGTCGCACCACAAGTTACTGCCACCATGTTCTATATGGACTTGTTCTGCATCATCTCGTGTTAAAATTTTTGCTCCAGGGTAATTTTCTTCGTCAATAGTTAATTTACCAGCGTATTTAATTTGTATTTTCTTGCTTGACTGCGCATGTAAATCAATTGTTGTTACAAAACCAATTAACAGAATAAAAAGTATAGCTTGTAGTTTGTTCAAAATGTAAAAAGTTTGTCGTAAAAATAACGATTAATATGATGTTTTATGATATTGAAACAAAAAACGCTCCAAAATGTTTTGGAGCGTTTTTTTATATTTAAAATTTAAAAAAATTACTTTCTAAAAATAGTTTGTTTTCTATCTGGTCCTACCGAAACAATAGTAATAGGAATTTCTAGTTCTTTTTCTAAAAATGCGATATAATCATTTAGTGCTTTTGGCATTTGTGATGCCTCAGACATTTCAGTTAAATCTTCATGCCAACCACTAAAATCAGTGTAGATAGGTTCTACATTTTCAGGTTCAATATTATAAGGTAAATGTTCAATAACGTCACCTTTATATTTATAAGCGGTACAAATTTTTAAGGTTTTAAAACCAGAAAGTACATCGCCTTTCATCATCATAAGTTGTGTAACACCATTTATTTGACATGCGTATTTTAATGCTACTAAATCTAACCAGCCGCAACGTCTTGGACGACCAGTAGTAGCACCAAATTCGTTACCAACTTTGGCCATAGTTTCTCCGTCTTTATCAAATAACTCAGTAGGGAAGGGGCCAGAACCAACACGCGTGGTGTAAGCTTTAAAAATACCAAATACATCACCAATTTGATTTGGTGCAACACCTAAACCAGTACAAGCACCAGCAGCAGTTGTGTTACTTGAAGTAACAAACGGATAGGTTCCAAAATCAATATCCAATAAAGAACCTTGTGCGCCTTCTGCTAAAATAGTTTGTCCAGATTTTTGAGCTTGATAAATATATTCTTCAGAATCAATAAACGTTAAAGATTTTAAAACCTTTACAGCTTTAAAAAACTCGGCTTCTAATTCTTTTAAATCATATTCAATTTCTACATTGTAAAAAGCAATCATAGATTCATGCTTATTAGCTAGAGCTCTATATTTTTCTTTCCAATCGCTTAATTCTAAATCGCCTACACGAATACCGTTTCTTCCGGTTTTATCCATGTAAGTTGGTCCAATACCTTTTAAAGTAGAGCCAATTTTAGCTTTACCTTTTGAGGCTTCACTGGCTGCATCAAGTAATCTGTGAGTTGGTAATATAATATGAGCTTTTCTAGAAATCATTAAAGATTTTCTATAATCAACATCCTGCTCTTCTAATTTATCCAATTCACCTTTAAAAATCACTGGATCTATAACCACACCGTTTCCTACTAAATTCTTAGCATCATCATGAAAAATTCCTGATGGAATGGTGTGTAATACATGTTTTCTGCCGTTGAAAACTAAGGTGTGTCCTGCATTTGGACCGCCTTGAAAACGAGCAATAATATTGTAGTTTGAAGTTAGTACGTCAACAATTTTCCCTTTGCCTTCGTCTCCCCATTGTAGTCCTAGTAGTAAATCTACTGCCATTGTAAAAATTAGTTATTAGTTGATGATTTTCTATTTCCGTAAAAATAGAGTGAGTGGTTATTAATTTCGATATCGAAAACTTCTTCGATAGTTTTTTTTATAGATTGAATTCTAGGGTCGCAAAATTCTATAACTTCCCCAGTATCGGTGAGAATAACGTGGTCATGTTGTCTGTCAAAATAAGATTTTTCATAGTGTGCTTGATTTTTCCCAAACTGGTGCTTTCTCACCAAACCACATTCTAAAAGCAGTTCAATAGTGTTGTAAAGCGTAGCACGAGATACACGATATTTTTTGTTTTTCATATTAAGATATAGTGATTCTATATCAAAATGTTCAGTATTGTTGTAGATTTCTTGAAGTATGGCGTAACGTTCGGGAGTTTTGCGGTGCCCGTTGTTTTCTAAAAAGCTTGTGAATACGCTTTTAACGATTTCTTGATTTTTTGAATCTATCTTTTCGTCCATGATTTCGTCGCAAATTTACACTTTTTTTAGAGATTGTTTTGAATATGTGGTTGGAATTTTTATTAACTATTTTTGATGCAATATGAGGCAAAATTTTTAAGAATAGCAAGGCTATGGTTTAAAATTATAACGAAGTAGTGCGCAAAAAGAGATAGAAAAAAACAATTGACATATTTTAAATGGTCTCTTAAACTCTTCTAACCTTATCAATACCATTAATTTTTTTAAGTTTTTCTAAAAGTTTTCTTATTATAGTATTATTCTTAACGACTACATTGATTTTACCAGAAAAAAGGCCATGGTTACTTTCAAAACTTATACTTTTCATATTCACAAGCATATTTTCGGAAACAATATTTGTAATTTCATTTACCAATCCTATATGGTCAATTCCTGTTAAAACAATTTTTACAAAAAATTCTTGTTGTGTAGAATCTATCCATTTTGCATGCATGATTCTGTATGCATAATTAGATTGCAAACTCACTGCATTCGGGCAATTTTTTTTATGAACTTTAATGCCTTCATTCACCGTTAAAAAACCAAATACTTTATCTCCAGGGATTGGACTACAACAATTAGATAATTTGTAATCTAGTTTTTCTTCCTCTTTTCCAAAAACAAGAGAATCATACTTTAAAGTAACTTCTTGTTTTTCTAATTCCTCTTTTTTTATTGTAGGATTTCTATTGATTTTATTCTTGATAAAACTCATTAAAGCATTACTTCTAGAAGAAGCATAACTTTTTAGCATGGTATTATCAATAGTACCAACCCCTATTCTATAAAATAAATCAAGACTGGTTTTAAGCTTAAAATAATTAACCATTTGGTTGATGGTGCTTTCGTCAAGCGTAATTTTTAATTGTTTTAACTTACGTCGAAGTATTTCTTTGCCATCTTCACCAATACGTTTTTTATCCTCTTTTAAAGCCGATTTTATTTTACTTCTTGCACGAGCAGTTGTGGTGTAATCTAACCAATTAGGGTTAGGTTTTATACTTTCAGAAGTTATAATATCAACTTGGTCGCCACTTTTTAGTTCATGACTTAAAGGTTCAAGTTTGCCATTTACTTTAGCACCACGAGTTTTCATACCAACTTCGGTGTGAATACTGAAAGCAAAATCTAGTGCAGTGGCTCCTTTTGGTAAAGATTTTAAATCACCTCCAGGTGTAAAAACAAATATTTCTTTAGAGTACAGGTTTAGTTTGAACTCTTCAACAAAATCAACCGCATTCATGTCTGGGCTTTCAAGCGCTTCTTGCAGTCTGTTAATCCAGCTTTCTAAATTATCTTCTTTTTCGCTGCCTTCTTTATACTTGTAGTGTGTTGCATAACCTTTTTCTGCAATTTCATTCATTCTTTCACTACGTATTTGTACTTCAACCCATCTACCCTTAGGTCCCATCACAGTTATATGTAAAGCTTCATAACCTGTAGATTTAGGTGAGGATATCCAATCTCTTAATCGTATAGGGTTAGGTCTAAAATGATCTGTTACAATTGAATAAATTTTCCAAGCTAGGAATTTTTCATTTTGAGGATCTGAATCACATTTGTAAATGATTCGAACTGCAAACTTATCATAAACTTCATCAAAGGAAACCCCTTGATTTAAGATTTTTTTGTTAATTGAAAAAATTGATTTTGGTCTTCCTTTTATAGTGTACCTTAGATTCTCTTTGTTAAGAGAGTTTTCAATAACGTCGTTAAATTGAGCAATGTAATTATCTTGTTCTTCTTTACTTTCTTTTATCTTGTCAAGAATATCATTATAAACATCCGGTTCTGTATATTTTAAACCTAAATCTTCAAGTTCAGTTTTTATGTTATAAAGTCCAATTCTATGTGCTAAAGGCGCATAAATATATAATGTCTCAGAAGCGATTTTAATTTGTTTATCTGGGCGCATCGAGTCCATGGTTTGCATGTTATGGAGTCTGTCTGCTATTTTAATAATGATAACCCTTACATCATCATTAAGTGTTAATAACATTTTACGGAAGTTCTCTGCTTGCAAAGACACATCCATATCTTTTTCTTTACTTAAAGAGGATATTTTAGTAAGTCCATCAACAATTTTAGCAATGGTTTTTCCGAATTTTTTCTCAATATCTTTTATTTTATAATCAGGACTGTCTTCAACCACATCATGAAGCAAAGCAGCGGCAATAGAGGTGGCGTCTAAACCAATTTCTTGAGCCACAATTTTAGCCACAGCTAATGGATGGAAAATATAAGCTTCTCCAGATTTTCTCCGCTGGTTCTTATGGCCATCTAAAGCAACTTCAAAAGCACTGCGAATAAGTTTTTTGTCTTCTTTTGAAAGTGTTGTGTAACTTACCTTGAGTAGCTCTTTGTAAGCTTTAGTAATGGCTGCATTTTCTTTTTCTATAGCTTCCTCTGTCATAAATTAAAAGTAACATAAAGAATATTAACAGCCAACACGAAATTTATTTTTTTATTACTAATTTTTTTGTTGAATAGATTTTAAAAACTCTACTAGTTTGGATACGGCTTTTCCGCGGTGTCCAATTTCATTTTTCAAACTTAAATTCATTTCAGCAAATGTCTCTTTGAACCCTTTTGGTTTAAAAATAGAGTCGTAGCCAAATCCTTTTTCTCCGTGTCTGGTTTTAGTAATCTCTCCTTTACAAATTCCAGTAAACGTTTGCAAATTATTGTTTAGGTGAAGAGCAACAACTGTTTTAAATTGTGCATTTCGGTTTTTGTTGTTAGCCAATTTGTCTAATAGTTTATTTATATTATCATGGGCATCTCGTTGTTCTCCAGCATAGCGCGCAGAATACACACCAGGATCACCATTTAAAGTATCAACTTCTAAACCCGTATCATCTGCAAAACAATCATAACCATAATGTTCTTTTATATATTCTGCTTTTTGAATGGCATTACCTTCTATCGTTTTTTGTGTTTCAGGAATATCTTCAAAACAACCAATATCTTTTAGGCTTATTAGCTTAATGTTATTGGGGATTAAAGCTTGAACTTCTTTGAGTTTATTTAAATTATTGGTTGCGAAAACGAGTTGCATAGATTGAAAATTTATACTTTCAAAAGTACTATTAATTGATTTTAAATGAAATAGAGAATATTTAATTTTTAAAAGAAAAATTTATATTCATTTTATGATTTTTGTTACTTTGATTTATCTAAAAAACTTGTATATTTAGGATAGAATTTAAACATTATAAAAGAGAACTAATATGACAGTAAATATTCAGTATGTAGGAGTAGATGCAAGTGATACACTTTCAGCTTTCACAGATGAGAAATTAGAAAAATTGTTTAATAGATATGAGTTTTTAATAAATGCTTCAGTACATTTTAAAAAAGATGAAAAAAATCATATTAATGGTAAAATTTGTAATATAGAATTGAGTCTCCCTGGACCAAGGATTTTTGCCACTTCAAACGAACGTAATTTTGAAGTATCTGTGAGAGAAGCTATAAGTGATTTAGAACGTCAGCTAAAAAAACGTAAAGAAGTATATAAAACGCATTGATTAATTTTGATAGAAGGCAGAATAAGTAAGAAGCTTGAGGGTATGTTTTTTAAGTATGAATAAGTACTGAAAACTGTTACTGAGACTGAATGCTTTTTACTTGTGATGGTAAGGCTCATTCCTTAAAATAGTGAAGCCTCTATAAAGTTGTTCAATAAAAAACAAGCGAATCATTTGATGGGAAAATGTCATTTTTGATAATGATAGTTTCCCATTTGCTTTTTTATAAACATCTTCAGAAAACCCATAAGGACCACCAATAACAAAAACTAAACGTTTTATTCCTGAATTCATGTGCTTTTGTAAATAAGATGAAAATACTACGGAATCAAACTGTTTTCCGTTTTCATCTAGTAGAACTAATGTGTCTGTAGAACTCATTTTATTCAAAATAAGGGCACCTTCTTTCTGTTTTTGTTGTGTTTCACTTAAATTTTTAGAATTTTTTATGTCTGGAATAATATCTAAAGAAAACTTAATATAATGCCCCAAACGCTTAATGTAATCATCAATTAATGATGTAAGTTGTTTGTTATCAGTCTTGCCAATAGTAATTAGTGTTATAGTCATAATAGCAAAATTAAGATTTCATATTTATGAATAATACATTTAAATAAGAAAAAATTGTAAAATTCGTAAATGTAAAATTTAGATTAGCGAATCTATTTCTTATTTTTGTTCGCATTAACTAACTAGATATTATGATTACACAAGAGCAGTTTGATACAGAAGTGAAGATGATTATTGCAAATGCTATAAGAGAAGATGTGGGTGATGGTGATCATAGTTCTTTGGCTTGTATTCCTGCAAATGCAAGAGGGAAAGCAAAGCTTTTAGTTAAAGATAAAGGTATTATTGGTGGTGTTAATTTTGCAAAAAAAGTGTTTGCTTACGTTGATAAAAATTTAAAATTAGATGTACGTATTGAGGATGGCTCTGAAGTTACCTTTGGAGATATTGTTATGTATGTTGAAGGACCATCGCAATCTATATTAAAAGCAGAGCGTACGGTTTTAAACGCCATGCAGCGCATGAGTGCCATTGCCACTAAAACTAGAATGTTTGTTGATTTATTAGAAGGTACTAAAACCAGAATTTTAGATACACGTAAAACAACTCCTGGGATTCGTGTTTTAGAAAAATGGGCGGTAAAAATTGGAGGTGGAGAGAATCATAGATTTGCGCTTTACGATATGATTATGCTTAAAGATAATCATATTGATTTTGCAGGAGGTATTACAAAAGCTATTGAAACAACTAAACAATATTTAAATGATACTGGCAAAAACTTGCAAATTATGGTTGAAGCCAGAGATTTATTTGAAGTTCAAGAAATATTGAATAGTGATGGTATTTATAGAATATTGCTAGATAACTTTGATTATGAAGACACCAGAAAAGCAGTTAAGTTAATTGGTGATAAATGTTTAACAGAGTCTTCTGGTAACATAAATGAAACTACAGTTAGGCATTATGCAGAGTGCGGTGTAAACTATATTTCTTGTGGTGCTTTAACACATTCTGTGCATAATATGGACTTAAGTTTAAAAGCCATCAAGTAGTTTATATACCTATTTAATTTTAATAACTTTGCTATTATAAAAAACGCAAATTATTAATGACTAAACCTATTGAAGATAAGCTTGATAAAATCCCTGTGATTAATATCTTGGTGCGATTTTTTAAGCAAATTAAGTTGCCAGGGTTTGAAGGGCTCTCTATTTATGACCTTCTAGAAATGTATATTATTGGTATTGTTGAAGGAGCAGTTACCACAAGAGCAAGTGCCATAGCATTTAGTTTTTTTACAGCTATTTTTCCGTTTTTGTTATTCATTATAATTATTATACCAGTTTTGCCTTTTGAAAACTTTCAAGTAGAATTTTTGGCTTTTTTAGATTCTTTTTTGCCACCACAAACATCAGAGTTTTTTAACGAAAATATTTTTAATAACATTAGTACAAGTAAACAAGGGAGTTTGCTATCTTCAATATTTATTTTATCTATCATATTAATGACAAATGGGGTCAACGCAGTATTTTCTGGGTTTGAACACTCCTACCACAAACAGTTAGCACGAAACGTTTTTAAGCAATGGTTATACGCATTAGGTGTTGCTATTATTTTAGCCTTTCTACTAATCATAACCGTAGGTGTGTTTGGCTATTTTCAAATTTATGTAATAACACCTTTATATGAAGGCATTAGCGGAAAACTTATAGCAGAATCTAATTCTGGAATTGCATGGGTGCTGTTTTCAAAATATGCTTTTTTTATTTTTATGGTATACATTGCCACAGCTACATTATATTATTTTGGAACGAAAGAAGGTAAGCATTCAAAATTCTTTTCTATTGGGGCTTTGTTTACTACGTTTCTAATTATTTTAACGTCTTATTTATTTGGTATTTACATTGAAAATTTCAGTCAATATAATAAGCTATATGGTTCTATTGGTGCTTTATTAATTCTCTTATTTTATTTATGGCTTAATGCCAATATTTTACTTTTGGGTTATGAGTTAAATGCCTCATTGAATAAACTACGAAAAACGTTCTAGTTTATGGAATACTATATAGATGTTATCATTCCAATTCCACTTCAAAAACTATTCACTTATAGTATTACGGCTTCTGAAGCTGATTTTTTAAAAGTAGGCATGCGAGTTGCAGTTCCTTTTGGGAAATCTAAAATATATACTGGTATTGTTTATAATATTCATACTAATGGGCCAACAGCTTATGAAGCTAAGGATATTCAACAAATTTTGGATGATACGCCTATTGTAAATAAAAAACAGTTACAGTTATGGCAATGGATAGCAAGCTACTACATGTGTACGTTGGGTGATGCTATGAGGGCTGCATTACCAGGCCCTTTTATTTTAGAAAGCGAAACAGTAATCACAAAAAACACCATTAAAACTATTGACGAATCTATTTTAAAAGATGATGAATTTTTAGTTTATGAAGCATTGCATCATCAATCGACTTTAAAGATTCATGATATTTCTAACATTCTTGATAAGAAGAATGTACTTCCAGTTATTAAAAGGCTTATTGAAAAAGAAGCTATTTCTGTTGAAGAAGAAGTTTATGAAAAGTATAAACCTAAATTGGTGCGCTATGTAAAATTACATGCTAACTTTTCTTCTGAAAATGCGCTTCAAAATTTGTTAGAAGAATTAAGTAGAGCGCCTAAACAACGAAAAGTTGTTATGACTTTATTTATGATTTCGGCCAGAAATAAAAAGCCTGTAAAAGTTTTAGATTTATCAAATGAAAGTGGTGCTTCCAATGCCATAATAAAGTCATTGATTGATAAAGGTATTCTTGAAGAATATCATATCCAAATGGATAGAGTTCAGTATTCGGGTGAAGAAACTGAAGCTTCTAAAAGACTTAATGCGTATCAAAAAACGGCTTTAAGTGAAATAAAAGAATCTTTTGAAAAACATCATGTTACTTTATTGCACGGCGTAACATCTTCAGGAAAAACAGAGGTTTATGTAAAACTCATTGAAGACGTAATAAAAGATGGAAAACAGGTTTTATACCTACTTCCAGAAATAGCTTTAACCACGCAATTAGTTACAAGGCTTCAAAATTACTTTGGAGAGCAAGTAGCCGTTTTTCATTCTAAATATTCTTCTCAAGAACGTGTTGAGGTTTGGAATAACGTTCTGCACAATTCCGCGAAAGCGAAAATAGTATTAGGAGCGCGGTCATCTATATTTTTGCCTTTTAATAATTTAGGATTGATCATTGTTGATGAAGAACACGAACAATCGTTTAAGCAATTTGACCCAGCACCACGTTATCATGCTCGAGATACAGCCGTTGTATTGGCAAATATGCATCAAGCGAAAACGCTTTTGGGTTCTGCGACACCGAGCTTGGAAAGTTATTTTAATGCGAAACAAAATAAGTATGGTTTTGTTGAAATCACGAAACGTTATAATGATGTTTTGATGCCAGATATTGAATTGGTAGATGTCAAGGATAAACTGAAAAGGAAGCGCATGAAAGGTCATTTTAGCGATAGGCTTATTGAAGAAATGACAGAAACGTTGAAGGCTGGACATCAAATTATTTTGTTTCAAAACCGCCGTGGGTTTTCACCTATTGTTGAGTGTAAAACCTGTGGGCATTCACCGCAATGCCCAAATTGCGATGTGAGTTTAACATATCATCAATATAGAAATCAATTGCGTTGTCATTATTGTAGTTATAATACAGCTATGATGCAAGATTGTGAAGCATGTGGAAGTCAAGATTTAGATAATAAGGGTTTTGGAACTGAACAAATAGAAGAAGAGGTGAAAATATTATTTCCTGATAATAAAGTGGCCCGTATGGATTTAGACACCACACGAGGAAAATACGGTTACGAAAAAATAATCACGGCGCTAGAGCAACAGGAAATTGATATTTTGGTAGGAACTCAAATGTTAACTAAAGGTCTAGACTTTAGAAACGTTAAGCTAGTTGGAATAATGAACGCTGATAATATGCTGAATTTTCCAGATTTTAGAGCGCATGAGCGTAGTTTTCAATTGATGTTGCAAGTATCAGGTAGGGCAGGACGCACCGAGGAACGAGGCAAGGTTCTTATTCAAACCTACAACCCGCACCATAATATATTGCAGCAGGTGTCTGCCAATAATTATATTGATATGTTTAAGGAGCAAATGGATGACAGATATAATTTTAAATATCCGCCAGTTTATAAGCAGATAAAAATCACATTAAAACATAAGGATTATAACAGGGTAGAAACGGCTTCGATTTGGTTAGCCAAATCTTTAAGACAAGTGTTTCAAGATAATATACTAGGACCAGAATCACCACCAATTGCTAGAATTAGAAATCAGTTTCATAAAAATATTTTGGT
>RCNE010002201.1_pt1 | contig 10501 bp, 6 predicted proteins | sample 2041361 | NCBI WGS metagenome assembly RCNE01 (sample SAMN09708229, study PRJNA481090) | Marine sediment metagenome, whole genome shotgun sequencing project.
TCGTGTAAAAGCACGTACATTGTTTCACTTTGCTTTTGTCATCATCCTTTTTGGCGCAGCCCTTACGCGATACTTTGGATTTGATGGCGTGATGAGCATACGGGAAGGTGAAAAGTCAAATATCATTGTCATAGGTGAACAAAATATTACAACACCTTTTTCCATTGCTTTAAAAGATTTTACTCTGACGCGTTACCCCGGTAGCCGATCACCTTCAGAGTTCTCTTCTTCTGTGACACTTATAGATGCAATAGATGATGTCACGTTTGATACGGACATTTATATGAATAATACGCTGAGTTATAAAGGCTATAAATTTTTTCAAACTTCTTATGACACAGATGAAAAAGGCACAAAACTCTCAGTCAACAAAGATCCTGGTATGGAAGTGACCTACATAGGGTATGCACTTCTCTTTTTGGGGTTAATATTAAATCTTTTTGACAAGAAGTCCAGATTTCAGTTTCTCATTCGTAAAATCAAAAAGATGCCTATCGCTTCATTTTTATTACCTTTGATGGTTATGGTTGGGCAAACACCATCACTATTACATGCAGAACATAGTGACGCAGGATATAGCAACTATGTACAACAGTACCTTACAGAGCATAAAGAAAACTCCAAAGAGTTGGCCACTTCTTTTGGTACGTTGGTAGTACAAGATCCTGTAGGACGGATGAAGCCTCTGGACACACAAAACCGTGAAGTACTAAATAAGATTACAGGTAGAAGCACTTGGGAAGAGATGGATGCAAACCAAGTGGCATTAGGTATGTTTTCCCGACCTGAGTTATGGAAAAAAGTCAATATCATCAAGATATCAACACCTAAACTTAGAGGCTTATTAGGGCTACCTACTACACAAAAACTGGTAAAGTTTACAGACTTTTTTGATTCCAATGCCAGCTATAAACTTACCTCTGAAGTAGAACGTGCAAATGCACTTGTCCCTTCTAAAAGAGGCACATATGAGAGGGACCTTATACGTGCAGATGAACGATTGAACATTGTATTTATGTCTTACCGTGGGGTACTTTTGACACTTTTCCCTTTGGTAAATAATGAACGGAATAAATGGGTAGACTTTAAAACAATGTTTTCACTGGTAGACAATAGTCAAGTAAAAAGAAGTACCAGTCGTCTACTTGACACTGCTTACAATAGAAATTATGACAAAGGATTTCAATATATAGAAGATATAAGAGCGTATCAAAAGGAGTTTGGTACGTCTGTGATGCCTGATGAGAAAAAGTTAGAGGTCGAAGTATGGTTTAATCAAACAGATTTCTTTTTTAGACTTTCTATGGTGTATTTGCTGTTTGGGTTGTTCTTACTTGTTTATGGTGTAAGTTCGATGTTTTACAACAGCCTCATAAGTAAAAAAACGAAGATATTATTTTCTAGTATCTCTTTTGTACTCTTTGGTCTACATACATTCGGTATAGGTTTACGATGGTATATAGGTGGGTATGCACCCATATCCAATACTTATGAGACGATGGTTTATATCGCTTATGCGGCTATTCTGGCAGGGGTGGTGTTTTTAAGAAACTCTACTATGGCATTAAGTGCAGCATTTATGATGGCAGGCATTTTTATCTTTGCCGCTTATTTGGGGGAGATAGACCCAGAGATTACTAACCTTGTACCAGTTCTAAAGTCCTATTGGCTTTCTGTACATGTCTCTGTTATTACAGCGAGTTATGGTTTCTTTGGGGTAGGGGCGATACTTGGGCTTATCACGCTCATACTTTTTATGTTGAGAAGCATACATCGTCCACACATGGATGAGCATATTCAGAACATCACTTACATCAATGAAGTGGCCTTGAGTTTAGGGTTGACACTTTTAGTCATAGGTAACTTTTTAGGAGGCATTTGGGCCAATGAATCATGGGGACGTTACTGGGGGTGGGATCCTAAAGAGACTTGGGCGTATATCTCCATACTGGTTTATGTGATAGTACTGCATATGAGGCTGATGAAAAAAGTGTATACACCATACCTTTTTGCAGTACTCTCTGTACTTGCCTTTGCATCCATACTCATGACATACTTTGGTGTCAACTTCTACTTGGCAGGGATGCACTCTTATGCCACGGGTGACCCCGTACCTATACCAAACTGGGTATATGTAACAGCAGGGGTAGTATTGACAATGATTGTCATGGCCTACCCTAAACGAAAATTAATTAAAGGAAAATTATGACAAGAATTAGTTTGATCATCACATTTGCATTGTTGACATTTAACGTACATGCACAAGATATGAATACCACAGAGGCAAATGCAACAGCCATTGCAAAACCCTATTATCAAGGTGAGGTTGTAAGCGTAGAACAGGGAGGGGCATATACTTATTTGGAAGTTAAAGAACATACAGAAGCGACATTTTGGGTAGCAGTGAATGCTTCAGAGGTAAAAGTAGGGGACTATGTAAGGTTTCAAAAAGAACTTGTGGCCCAAAACTTTAAAAGCAAAGGATTGGACAGAACGTTTGACATGCTCATGTTTGGTTCTAACCTTCAGTATAAAGTTAAACAGTAACTAAATCTATGTTAAAATCTTTTATCTAGATGGATAAAGGAAATGTATTGTTTGACATTATTATGACACCAATACGCGCAATTAAGATGCGTTATATCCCCCTGCTTCTCATCTATTTTGCGTATGGTGCAAGCGGATTTACCGCTGTAGCAGAAACATTTTGGGTAAAAGAACAGCTAAACTTAAGTGCAGAGAATCTCATCTCTTTAAGTGTTTGGCTTACTGTCCCCTGGACAATCAAAATGATATTTGGACAGATGGTAGACTCTTTTTCTTTCTTCGGTTCTAACCGTAAAGTCTACGTTTATGCGGGTGCACTATTGATGATGTTGAGTACTCTTATCATGATAGGACTTGTTACTGATGCTAAATGGATTGTAAAGTATACGAAAGAAACGACATATATATTTGCTGCTGTGATCATGGTAGTTGGATTTGTGATACAAGATGTGGTGGCAGATACTATGAGTACAGAAGTAGTAGACCGGAAGCAAAGTGATGAAGAGATCAAAAAAGAACTTGCCATGATACAAGTTTTAGCAAGGCTTTCCTTAGGTTCAGCGATCTTTGTGGTTGCCGGTCTTAAAGGGTGGTTGGCACAGATTTACTCTTATGAAACAATGTATCAAATCTCATTTTTTATCCCTTTGCTTTCTATTGTGGGTGTAAGTTTGGTTAAGCTTAATCCTGTGGCATCGTCTCCTCTGAATAAACAAATATTTTTTGGGGGCTTTCTTTTTGCGATTTTTGTCGTGTTCATAGGCTATAACGAAGTGCCATTTTCACAAGAAATAGTTTTTGTGGTCTCTTTTGTAGTAGTACTCTATTTTTTAAATACGCTTATTCAAGACTTAGATAGTGAGACTATTAAACATATAAAGATGGCTATGATAGTTATCTTTGTCTATAGAGCCATGCCTTCAGTGGGCCCTGGGCTCTCATGGTGGGAGATAGATGTTCTTGGGTTTGATAAGGCATTTTTTGGGACACTGGGGCAGATAGGTGCTGCGTTGGCACTGGTGGGCATGTGGGTGAGTTCCAAGTATATCATCAACCAGTCCATAGGGAAAGTACTTATTTGGATGACTGTTATTGGTTCAGCACTTTCACTACCTGTGCTTGCAATGTACTATGACATACATACGATGCTTGGTTTGGATGCACGTACGGTAGCCTTGGTAGATACGGCATTGGCTTCTCCTTTTGATTATATTGCGATGGTACTTATGCTGACGCTTGTAGCCATCCATGCTCCAGAGGGTAAAAAAGGAACATGGTTTGCACTCATGGCATCACTGATGAACATTGCATTGAGTGCGGGGGGACTTTTAAGCAAGTATCTTAACCAAGTTTTTGTTATCTCAAGAGAAGTAAAAGAGAATGACATTATGGTTACAGCAGCAAATTATGATGATTTGGATGTCTTACTGTGGATTGGGCTTGTTTTTGGCTTTGTTATACCTATCATAACTATCATGAAGTTCAATCCGGATTCAGGTATTAAAAAAGCTAAATTAGGTGGGAAAAGAGACACAAAAAAATAATTTTTATAAATCAATAATAAGTAGCCTTTTATTCTACATTATATAGTTATAATCGCAATTGTGTTTCAAGGTCTATCCTTGTCATTAAAAAGAAAGGTATTGCTCACATAAATGAACAGACTATTTATTAAAATGCTTTTATTGCTATGTTTAACTCTCTCTGCGTATGCAAGCGTATGGAATAACCCTCATGAGCCAGAAAAGATAAAAACTGATACGCTATTTTCATCCTTTTCCATACCGCTTAAAAAACTTGACCCGGTCCAATCGTATAATGCCATCGAATGGGCAGTGATTGGCCAAATTTATGAGCCTCCTTTGCAATACAACTACCTTAAAAGGCCTTATGCACTTGAACCTTTAACGCTTACGAAAATGCCAGAGATTCGTTATTTGGATAAAGATAATCGTGAAGTAAGTGAAGACTCAGAAGATGTGCTGTATTCAGAATACCGCTTGGAGCTAAAAGAAGATATTTTGTATCAAAACCATCCTTGCTTTGTCAAAAAAGAAGAGGGCTCACTGTTCTATGGCGGGTTGAGTGAAGATGCCTTGAAAAAGATAGATGCTATTGACGACTTTAAAGACGTGGCAACACGCAGGTTATTAGCTTCAGATTATGCGTATGCGATTAAAAGAATGGCTGTGAGACAAAACCATTCACCTATTTTAGACAATATGCAGCACTACATTGTTGGGTTAGAAACATTTTCTGAGACAATCACACAAACAGTTAAAGAGAAAAACAAGACTCAGCAATGGATTGATCTTCGCGACTATTCCATTGAAGGAGTTAAGGTAATCAATGACTCTGTGTTGACTATCAAGATAAAAGGGAAGTATCCTCAGTTCAGCTACTGGTTGAGTATGAATTTTTTTGCTCCTATCCCTTGGGAGGCAGATTTTTTCTACCATCAAAAAGGCTTGATCTCAAAAAATATAACACTCAATTGGTTTCCTGTTGGTACAGGTGCGTACTATTTGGCCGAAAATAATCCAAACAAACAGATGCGACTGTTGGTGAATCCAAACTATCATCATGAAGTGTACCCTTCTCTGAGTCAAGAAGAGGGTGAGATTTCAAAGGTACCAGAAGAGTTACTTGAGGATTCCGGTAAAAAATTGCCTTTCGTCAAAGAGGTCATTTATTCCTTGGAAAAAGAGAGTATTCCTTTATGGAATAAGTTTCTACAAGGCTACTATGATGCCTCTGGCATAAGTTCCGAAGCGTTTGATCAGGCGGTACAAGTCTCATCAGCAGGCAGTATGGGTTTGACCGATGAAATGCTTGAAAAAGGCATCAAGCTGAGAGGTTCGGTTGAACCTTCTGTCTTTTACATGGCTTTCAACATGGCAGACCTAACAGTAGGCGGATACACAGAGCAAGCAAAAAAGTTACGCCAGGCTATCAGTATCGCCCAAAATCAAGAAGAGTATATCTCTATTTTTCTCAATGAACGTGGCATGGCTGCACAAGGGCCTATCCCTCCAGGGATATTTGGCTATGAAGAGGGTGAAAAAGGTACCAATAGCATGATTTATGACTGGGTTGACGGTAAACGAGTACGAAAACCTTTAGAAGTTGCCAAAAGATTGTTGGCAGAGGCAGGGTACCCAGGCGGTATTTCGGAAATCACAGGAAAAGTCTTGAAGTTACATTATGATGCTACTGCCACAGGTCCTGATGACAGAGCCTTGATGGATTGGCAACGTAAACAGTTTGCAAAACTGGGGATACAACTAGTGATACGCTCTACAGACTATAACCGTTTTCAGAGGAAAGTAAGAAGAGGAAAAGTACAACTCTTCTCATGGGGATGGAATGCAGATTATCCTGATCCTGAAAATTTTCTCTTTTTACTTTACGGGGGGAATGCTGTTGTTAAGACAAACGGAGCAGGTATCAACAGTTCAAATTATCAAAACCCAGAATTTGATGCACTCTTTGATGAGATCAAAACCATGAAAAATACACCTGAAAGAAAAGAGAAGATAGAAAAGATGCTCGAAATAGTCAGGGAAGATGCACCATGGGTATGGGGTGTTCACCCTACCTCAATGGCACTCTTCCATCAATGGTATAAAAATGTGTTGCCTCATGCCATGGCAAACAACACACTCAAGTATAAACGTGTGGATGCAGAACAAAGAGCAAGTAAACAACAAGAGTGGAACCAGCCTCAAATTCTGCCTTTGATTCTTTTTGTGTTATTGCTGGTCATTATGGGCTTTGTGTCGCATCGCGTCTATCAAAATAGACAAAAAGCTGTTATATCTAAAGAGGAGCATTAAATGTTTGCCTATATTTTAAGAAGAATGATTTATGCTGTGCCTATATTGATAGGAGTGAACCTTATTACCTTTATGCTTTTTTTTATGGTAAACAGTCCTGAAGATATGGCAAGAGCACAGTTGGGTGCAAAACAGGTGAGCCCTCAAATGATACAGACATGGAAAGAACAAAGAGGGTATGACAAGCCACTCTTCATCAACCCAGATGCAGAAGGTGTTGCTATAGTGACTGAGACACTGTTTGTGAAAGAATCACTCAAGCTTTTCAGCTTTAATTTTGGTATATCGGACTCTAACCGTAATATAGGTTCAGACATTCAAGAACGTATGTGGCCTAGTTTGGCCATCGCATTGCCTACTTTTATGATTGCACTGATTACCAATATCTCGCTGGCTTTACTTTTGGTGCTGTTTCGTGGGTCAGTTTTAGATACAAGTATGATGATTGTTGCGGTGATGATCATGTCGATCTCCGGACTTTTTTATATCATAGCAGGGCAGGTACTCTTTTCCAAAATGTGGCACTGGGTTCCTATCTCCGGGTATGATAGTGGATGGAGCGGGATGAAATTTATCATCTTGCCAGTGCTGATAGGTGTATTTGCAGGGATCGGTTCAGGGGTGAGATGGTACCGCAGTATATTTTTGGAGCAGATCAATCAAGATTATGTTCGTACGGCAAGAGCCAAAGGCCTTTCAGAACTTAGAGTACTTTTTGGTCATGTTCTGCGTAATGGTATGTTGCCCATCTTGACAGGTGTAGTGGTCGTGATACCTACACTTTTTATGGGAAGTTTGATTATGGAGTCCTTTTTTGGTATCCCTGGATTGGGTTCCTATACGATAGATGCCATTAACTCACAGGATTTTGCTATTGTAAAAGCAATGGTATTTTTAGGCTCCATTCTTTATATTGTGGGACTCATCCTAACGGATATCTCCTATACCTTTTTTGATCCAAGGGTACAATTATGATGCTCTCTTTACTGTGGACAGATATGTTGGTGTGGGGATTACTTTTTGTACTCCTCTTTTTAGGCTGGGGTGCATCCAAATCACCTCAGGTTAGAGAACAGTGGCGTACGATTTTTAAGTCAAGCATAGCGATGGCTTCAACGATTATTTTGTTTTTTTATCTCTTTTTTACACTGCTTGATTCGGTTCACTTGCGCTTTGGAGTAGAACCGACAGAGGTGAAGAGTGAGCAAGTACAATACTCGGAGATAGTCAGTATTTTAGACATCCTCTTTGCACACGCTATAGAAGGTACAGAACGTACTTATTCTGCACCTTTTGCACTGCATGAATATACCAAATCTATTGCAGCAGATGAGAATGGTGTGACAAAGCAGGAGTATCTACCGCTTATACATGTTTCTAATACAGATGAAAGTCTGCAAACATCGCTGACTGCCATCATGATAGGTCTGATAATAAGCATTGTGCTTGTTTTTGTACATCTCTTTTGGCGCAGTGGAACAGGGTTTAAAGATGAGATTAAGATGATTGTTCGGGGTAAAACGGAACTTCCGTGGCGAACAGCATATGTGACGATGACGCTCTTGATCACACTGTGCATATGGTTTTACCTGTTGAGTTTTGATTATCATGTACTTGGTACAGATAAAGTAGGCGGAGATGTTCTCTATCAAAGTTTAAAAAGTATACGAACAGGGGTGCTGATTGGTCTTTTAACCACTTTGATCATGTTGCCTATGGCCATTCTTTTAGGTGTGAGTGCTGGTTTGTTTGGCGGTTGGGTGGATGATGTCATTCAATATCTATACACGACACTTAGTTCTATCCCTGGGGTACTTCTCATCGCAGCAGGGGTTCTCTCTATGCAGGTGATGATGAGTAATAATCCCACTTGGTTCGAAACCACGTTGGAGAGATCGGATTTAAGGCTGTTGTTTTTGATACTCATATTGGGAATTACCAGTTGGACAGGACTTTGTAGATTGCTTCGTGCGGAGACATTAAAAATATCCCAAATGGAGTTTGTCATAGCTGCCAAGGCATTTGGTGTGGGTAAACTTACCATTATCCGACGTCATATCATTCCTAACCTGATGCACATTATTCTTATCTCTGTGGTGTTAGATTTTTCAGGGCTGGTATTGGCTGAAGCGGTACTCTCTTATGTAGGTGTTGGGGTTGACCCGACTATGCACAGTTGGGGAAATATGATCAATCAGGCAAGACTTGAAATGGCAAGAGATCCAATGGTCTGGTGGTCACTCTTTTCAGCATTTGTCTTTATGTTCATTTTAGTCTTGGCTGCGAATTTATTATCTGACCGTGTGCAGACAGTTCTAGACCCAAGGAATAAGTCATGAAAACACTTTTAAGTGTAGAAAACCTTAGTCTTACTGTCGGTGGAGAGAGACTGCTTAAAAACATAAGTTTTGAGATTAGACAAGGGGAAGTCTTTGCCCTGGTTGGGGAATCAGGGTCTGGTAAATCGCTTACTTCATTGGCTATTATGAGACTGCTCCCTGAGGTCATTTCTGTGAGTTCGGGAGATATTAAACTTAAAAACGATTCTCTGTTTTTGCTTCCTGAGTACAAAATGCAAAAAATTCGGGGTAAATCCATTGCTATGATTTTTCAGGAACCTATGTCTGCTTTAAATCCTGTGATGACCATTGGTGCACAGGTGGCAGAGGTCATTAAGATACATTTGGGTTTAAAAAAAGAGGCTATTAAGCAGAAAGTTATCTCACTCTTTGAGGAAGTGGCTTTAAAAGATCCTAAAGAGAGATATAACTGGTACCCGCATCAGCTATCAGGCGGACAGAAACAAAGAGTGATGATCGCTATAGCTTTAGCCTGTGAACCAGATCTCCTAATTGCAGATGAACCTACCACAGCATTGGATGTTACCATACAGGCACAAGTCCTGCAATTGCTTAAAAAAATACAGGTAGAGAGAAATCTTTCCATACTTTTCATCACCCATGATATGGCTGTGGTGGCACAAATGGCAGACAGGGTGGCGGTCATGCGCCATGGGGAGATTGTAGAAGAGGCAGAATGCAATACTTTCTTCACTGCTCCCAAGCATCCTTATACGCAAAGTCTTTTAAAAGATGCTATGCCTTTTAAAGAAGATAGAAAAAGAGTACATAAGCCGGACAGACTGCTTGAGGTAAAGGACCTTAAGGTTCATTTTCCGGTTAAAAAAGGTTTTTTTCAACGCACTGTTGGTCATGTTAAAGCTGTAGATGGTGTCAGTTTTTCGATTCCAAAAGGGAAAACACTGGCTCTGGTGGGGGAGTCAGGAAGTGGCAAAAGTACCATAGGACACGCCATACTCTCTTTAATACCGATCACAGAAGGTACAATCAAGTTTGAAGATCAAGATCTTTCCCAGCTGAGTGCATTAGCACTCAAACCGTATCGCCGGAAGATACAAGTTGTGTTTCAAGACCCTTTTTCTGCATTAAATCCTCGTATGACGATAGGTGATATTATACGAGAGGGTATGGTGAGTTTGGGTATAGGGTCAAAGAACAGGGCTTCACAGGATATGAAGATCAGTGAATTGCTTTTGAAAGTTGATCTGGAAGCAGAACACATGCATCGTTATCCTCATGAGTTCTCCGGAGGACAGCGTCAACGTATAGGTATTGCCAGAGCATTGGCAGTAGAACCTGAATTGATCATTTGTGATGAACCGACTTCTGCACTTGATGTTTCTGTCCGGACCCAAATACTCAAACTACTGCAAAAACTGCAACATGAATCTGGGGTCTCTTATCTGTTTATTACCCATGATCTCTCTATTGTCTCTATTATTGCAGATGAGGTTGCAGTGATGAAAGAGGGGAAAATAGTGGAACAGGGATCTGTAGAAAAGGTGATGAAAGATCCACAGCACTCTTATACACAGAAGTTATTGCAGTCCGCACCAAAATTACCAATTTAATATTTTTTTAACTTTTAATTTTATTTTTCTTTGTATAATCAAAATTATATTTAAAGGAAAACCTTATGCCATTATTAGATAGTTTTACAGTAGATCATACAAAGATGATAGCCCCGGCAGTACGTGTTGCTAAAAAGATGAGTACGCCAAGTGGTGATGACATTACAGTATTTGATCTGCGTTTTTG
>RCNE010002202.1_pt1 | contig 10499 bp, 2 predicted proteins | sample 2041361 | NCBI WGS metagenome assembly RCNE01 (sample SAMN09708229, study PRJNA481090) | Marine sediment metagenome, whole genome shotgun sequencing project.
TCGCGTCGCTACTCGGCCACTCCGCCGCCGGACTTGAGTCCCAAATCTTCCAACATCTGGTGTGCACTGGACGCATACTACGAACTCGGGTATGCCTTCATAATGTATCGTGCCGACGCGGCGGCCATCTTCTTGTCGCCCATCGGTTTCAGGTAGTATCGCGCCTTATCCCACGCCGCCTTCGCCGCACTCTCCGGGAACATGTTCTGTATTTCACTCAGCGTCTCGATCACCTTCTTCTGATCGCCCAACTTTCGATAGCACTGCACAATAGAGCCCAAGCCCGACCCCGGAGTGTCCCACTGGCGATAGGCAGCGATCGCCTTCTTATATTGCCCCATTAACTGGAGAAGATCGCCGCGATGTCTTGGCAAATCCTTCTTGACGACTAGCCGTATATAGTGGCTTCGCCTGGTGATCTCGTTGATCTCATCCAGCATCTTTTTATCCATTGTGTCGATTTCATCCAAACACTTCATGCTCTTCTTGCGACCCTCCCCTGATATATTCTTACCGAACATCCACTGCTGAGCATACATAAGGTGTATGTCCCACAGCTGTACCCCTCGGTGCGGAATCTGGCTCACGATGGCATCCCAGATGACCTTGTTCGGCATCACCATGGCAAGGTCGTGTATCGCGACGGAACGTTGCGTCTCGGTTGGAAGCGACTTGTACACCTCCGCTAGCCGATAGGCCGCGGTTTGCACGCCGTCTCCGACCGGAATCTTCGCGATCGCTTTCGAGAACCGAAACATGTCCACTGGTTCTTTCGGATTGGCTTTCGCCTCCTGCACGACCTCCTTCGCCTCAGCCAACAAATCCTCGATAAAAGGTTTGAGCGAAGAGGCCTTGCCTGGACCCAGCACCATAATCATATGCCGGTTATACGCGGTCCTCATGCCGGCCTTCTTATACACCGCCTGGGTCGCCGGTTGTTTCATGAACATGAGCAACTTGGGACGCTTCATTTCCTTCTTCTGATCGCCTTGGAGCAGCTCATTGGCCGCAGGGTCATTGCGACTGATGTCCAAATAAAACTCATGGGGAGAAATAGGGCTAATCCAGGCGACCAATAGATCGATCCGCTTAACCGTCCGCCTCGCACCCCACATATCCTCGCCCTTGGCCACCGAAGGACTCGGGGACAAAGCGCTCTTTGCGAGCTTCCAATCGAACGTGTTCCACGCATCCGACAACGGCAGAAATTCACCGTAGGCATCACGCCAGAAGAAATATAGAAGTAGATTATTCTCCGCATCACAACCGCTGTCATTGTCCGTCCCCCGAAAGTGCCAGTACCTCATCCGCGACGAATACTCGCTCGCCGCCCGCTTCCACAACGCCACCGCCAAGGGGATATCCTTGTTCTTCACCGCATTGGTCGAAAGGTGCAGCAACGCTTTGGCGGCAAGAGGATCCTTCTTGTAGTCCTCGTCATCCACCATTTCCTTGAACAGCTTCATCCCGTTGGCGATATCGCCATTTTCGATGTGTGCCAGGCCCATGTAGAATAACGCTGGAGAAGCCGCGGGCAGGTCCGATGGGAAGAAGTCCAGCACCTCGTTGAACTGCTTGATCGCCTGAAACCGATTCATACCCCAGTAACTGCTGAACGCCTTCTGATACAGGACGAATCCTGTCGCGGGCGATCCTTTGAACTGCGTCAGAAACTTATCAAACTCATTGACCGCTGCCTCGGTCTCGCCCTTCTTCAACAACGAAAGGGCTTTATCATATTGGCTGCGTTGAAAGACCGTCATTTGCCGAAGCAGTTCGGGCGATAGGTTGCGCAGCTGCCTAGGCAGGAGGTGGCTCCCTCGCGAAGGCGCAGCCGCTTCTGCCGTCGGCACCCAGCCACCGACCCATGCGCTGCACACAACGAGCGCCAACACCGCCCACAGCCTGGAGCGACGCACACCTCGCCCGCCGGCTGCACCGGAGTCGGTGCGTCGTTGGATATCCTTCGAAATCGTCTTTGTTCTATACTGCATGAATCGTTCCTTGCTTAGGCTAGTCTGCCATTTTCATACCGGACATCACTTCGTCCGTCAGCTTGCCTCGAGCGACCTTCGCCCAGTTGCTTTCGGGGTAATCCCAGGTGAGCTGCGTCCACCTGCGGTAGGCTTGGAGGAAATCGCCCGCCTGGTAGTAGCAATCGCCGGCCCAATACATCGACTTCGCTCGCAATTGCTTATCCTCGGTATAATCCGTGGTCAGTTGGGTGAATATCGTCGCCGCCATGGCGAAATCCGTATTCTTCATCTGACACTGAGCCGCTAGGAACAATGCCTTTGCCGCCAGCTTGTGCTCGGGGAAGTTCGCCTGGAACCTTACGAAGATATCGCCGGCCACTTGATACTCCTTGCGAACATAGTATTGCTGGGCCATTCGGACCGTCGCGTCGGCCACCAACGGAGACTTGGGGTAGCGATAGATCAGACGCACGTATTCTTCCGACGCCTGATCGTAGTTCTTCATTTTCTCGTAGCAAATCGCCAGCTTCAACTGACTCTTCGAGGCATAAGACGCCTTGGGCCAATGGATGATCACGCCCTTATACATTCCGATCGCTTCGATATACTGACCCAATTCCTGGGAAAGGTTCGCCAGCAGGTACTGCCCCTGCACGGCTTGGGCGGTATCGGGATAATCCCGCAGGGCCTCGGTGAGAACTCGCTTTCCGCGGGCAATCGATTCCGTTGCGGCTTCCTTTCGCCCGATCTTCCGCTGTTCTTTGGCAATCTCGAACAAGGCCTCTGCCATCAGGAACCGCGTCTTCACAGCCACCTGATCATCTTCGAACCGCTTCGTGAACGCCACCATCATCGCGTCTCCACCCATATGGATAGCGCCTTCAACCGTCAGCTCCTGGGCCTCGCTCGCCTCCGAACCGTCCAGAGGTAGCTTCACCCTGACGCCTTCTTCATCCAGGCCCCAGGACGAAAGCGGAGTCGTGTCGGTATAGGTCAATTTCAGCGCATCGCCGAGATCGACCTCGAGGGTGTCTTCCTTGGTCGCCTCAACGGCGAGATCGTCATCATCCTCCAGCCCGTCGTCGTCGCCCAGCGTGCTCTTGGTGTTCAACGTATCGGCGTCCTCCTTGATCACGATCGTTTCTTGCACTTTCTTTTCCTTCGCCTTTTGGATCTTCTCGGCAGGAAGCACCGGACGAATCGATCCGCGGAACAGACCGCTGTGCGGGTAGGTTTCCATCAAGGTCACCGATACCGTCTGTAGCGGGCCGGCCAGCTGCACCGTCACTTCATCTTGCCCCTCACTGATATCGGCATCGGTGTCGTTTACCTGCAGATACAGCTTCTGGCCGAGGTAAACCTTGTTCCGATCGACGCGATAGGTTCGATCCATCATCCGCAGGGACGCATCGGAACGAAGCTTGACCACGCCCCGGGCGATCACTTTCTTCTCTTCGTTCTCGTGGCTGCCGCCACCATCGTTCTCGCGAACGATAATCCGCAGCGTGTCCGCCCCGTTGACAATCACCGAGGCAAGGAAGGTAGAAGCCCAAATGCCCATTTCGTCCTTAAGCGACACGGATTCCTTACGCACCGCAAACTCACCCATTTGTTTGACAATAACATTGTCAAACGGAGCGTTATTGTTGGCCTTCTGGAGGCGGACGATTCCGCTAAATCTCCCCGTCTCCAAGGGCGACCCCTTTGTGTTCGCCTTCGTCACGGTCCGCGTCAGGTATCCCTTTCCAGATCCAGACGCCCCGGCGCTCAAGCGCAGGGGAACCGACACGACCCGGGCCTTTCGTTTGTCTCGTTTGGAGGCCGCGATTTCCGAGTCGCTCACCACATACGCGGTGTATCTGCTGGCTCCGTGGACAGCTCCCTTCGGGTAATCCACCGAGAACAGCAACACGCCCGACGAATCGATCATCACCGAGGAACCCTCTGAGGCAGAGACCGCCGCGAAACTGTCATAGGCGTCTCGATACACCACCGGATTCTCCAATCCCTGGCGTGCAAATCGCTTGGCCGCACTCAGCCCTGTCGGGCTCGTATCCGGAACCGGCTCGGACCTGGTCGGCGACACCACAATGGCAATCGAGTCGCTGGACGACACCTTGATCGTCCCTGTTCGCTCGATCGGAATGCCCGGCAAGGAATTCTCGCTATCCAGATATTCGACCGTGATCTCATCGTCAGGATTCACCTTCAGGGTGTAGCCGGTGGCCTCGTCTCCGCCGGTGACATCAGCCAAGCGGAGCACCAGCGTAAATCGTCCACTGTGATTTGCCCCCTTGCCGTCCGCATCGCCTGCATTTCCGGACTCCTGCGCCGTGAGCTCCAGCTTCTCGCCACCGAGCGTGGTAATGAGCACCTTGATCGTATCGCGGGCGGGCGTCACATCGCGATCGTAGTCATTCACCATGACCACGATATTGTCGCCCTTCTTGACGCGAGCAGCGACGAGATGCTTCACTAGGAGGTTTCCTTGCCAGTCCGTGGTGATTTCCTCATACAACAGGTGCGCGGTCGCATTGTAGAACTGCGAAAGCAGATCGGCCGTGAGTTTGGGATTCTTCTCCGAGAGACGCACATCGTCCTCGTATGACACTTGAATCTTGTCACCCGATCCGATTTCCAGAATCTGGTTGGTTCGTCCCGTGGACACATCTTCGGTCACCGGAAGGATCTTGTTGCCCTTGGTATCGACGGCGGATATCGAGCCCACCTGAATTTGGCCCTTACTGATCCCGTGGAAGACGAAGCCCAACTTACGCAGGCGCATCTCACTGTTCAATTTCGCGGTCAACACCTCGCCTTCGACCGACATCGTTACGGGCCACTGGATCGCCGCTGCCAATTCAGGATGCTTCTTGATGCTGTACAAATCAGCCGCCAAGGGCTCGAAGCCCTTATCGCCCATGATGCCCAACTCCTGATATTCCGTCCCTGGCAGACTGTTCTTCCTGGGGTTGGCGGTAAAGCGATAGCGGATCTGGTGTACGCCCTGGGTTAGCTTCGTCGGGGCATATCCACGCATCCCCGTTGATTTCTCGCTTTGAGGTAACAGCTCGATTTCCTCGCCATCCACCAGGAGCTCTGCCGTCGCCGCCAGCTCCCCTTTAATGGCAAAGCTGAATTCTTGTGGGGCGTCCACGGCGATCGCCACCTGCATCCGCACCTCCACGATCTGGTCATGGTAGCCCTGGTAATTCCCCCGTCGCCATTGGATTCCTTGGCCTTGCCTGAAGGCGTATTCCATCGCCGCGGTCTCGAATGTCCAGTCATCCGCACTCGGATCCACCATGAGAAATCGGCCCGCGATATCGCCCAGCGCAACGGTCGGCATGAAGCCCAATATCCGAGCGTCCTGGTCCAGCTCGCCGGTCATCGCAATTTTTCCGATCCCGCCCAAATCGGGGCTGTTGAGCGTCACGGTGTCGAACACCGAACTGCTCATCGTGTCGACATTGATCCAGCGGTCGCCTTTCTTGGCGACGTCGCTTTTCCATGGGGTATTCTTGGTGGAGTTAATAATCGCGTGCGGATCGACACCCTCTTCGGTATCGCTGGCAGTGACCACCGGGAACGAAAGGCTCGTCTCCAGTCGTCCCTCGAAAATGCCCGTGTGGTTGCCCGTCTCGGTCAGAACGAATGCGTCCACCACGTCGCCACTGCTCGTGGTAGCCATTACCGTAACCGTGTCCGGTTCATTGGACTGGTCGCGATCGGCATCGGTCACCTGCATATTCATCCCACTACCTGGGCGAACGATGTGTTCCCTATCCTCTTTCTCCCAAGCCTGAACCTCGCCCATCTTCTGCCGTGCTTTGCGATAATCGTTGTAGCGCTTCAGCTCTTCGCCGGTGAGAATCGAACCGGCCGACGCGATGAGTTTTGCGTTGGCGGCAATCGTCAATGTCGCCGAAGGGAAATCCTGGTTGCGCTTTTTTTGATATTCCGCCTCGATCACATAAGTAATCGTGTCGGATCCCATCAGGTCCAGGCGACTATTTCCTGGTTCCGCCTCGCCCAACGCCGAGGCCAAACTGGCGTTGAACGACGTCGGGTCGTCGGTGTTGGCCACCAGCGACATCGTCTCGCGATCTCCACCGCTGGTCGTCACGATCACCGGGATAATTTGCCCGCCACCGGCCACCGCGAGGTTCGGGTCACTCAATCTCAGACGCAACGGAAGCCCCGGTGTCAGCACCCGCTGTTTCCCAGGCTTACCGAAGAGAATCACCGGATCCAGCCGATGCTCAGCGAGTCGCAACTCGCCCTCCAGCAAATGTGCCTCGGCATGATTGCTTTCTCGTGCGAAACAGGCTTTGAGATTCTCCGTCACCTCTTCAAAGTTCTCCTGGCGGTAGGCCACCAGCGCGAGCAGATAATAAGCCTCTGCCTGTCGCCCTATATCTACCGACTCGACCATGCGTTCGAGTAGAACGGTCGCGGGTCCATAACTGCTCGTCTCGACCAGCAATTGGATCAGCCGAACCTGCGCCGTTTCGTAGGCCGTCGCCGTCGCGTAGCGTTTATTGCTTCGGATCGTGCTATAGTCGCTCTGTGCGGCGGGGAAGTTTTGTTGGTCCCGATAGATGTCACCCTTAAGCAGCAGCACATCGGCAGCTGTCTCTGCATCAAGATCAGACTCCTTGAGTAGAATGGTCATAGCCAACTCCATCACAGCGTCGAACTGCTTGTCCTTGCGCATCTGGTTCATCGCCCACGTCAGATACTTCGGAGGCACGACATCCCAGTTTTCCGCCAAGGATTTCAATAGCGGCTTGGTTTGCTTCCATGCCTCCTCGACGTTTCGCTTTTCCAGCTGGACGGACGCGAGAAACAGGGGATACGCCGGATCCGTCTTCGGGACCGGAATCACCGAGTCGATGTTACCGGCCAGCCGAATCGCAGACACTTGCAAGGCCTTAATCACGTCCGCTGCTCGGGTCTTGGGTCCACCCTGCAATGCTTGCTGAATCGAAACATAGAGCAACTCCGGCACCTTGTACTCCTCCAGCATCTTCTCGAGCGGCTCGAAGTTGACTTTCAGCCGGGTCAGATCTCCGGACCTCTCTAATAGCCTCGTGATCGCAGCGGTGAGCTGCAATACTTCCTGTGCAGATTTCAGGCTGGGAGTCGTTGCATTCCGCTCCATCGCGCCCTCGAGCGAGTCAATCAGGGGACTCATTGAGTGAATATTTTTCATTTTGGCGCCATGCAGAATCGCTTCTGCCAACACAAATTCGGTGAACGGAGCGATATACTTCTTCTTCTTCTTCTCCTGCTTGAACACATACGTTTCGATCAACACCACGCCCTGCCATGCATCGCCCTTGAGTTGATACCCGCGGGCGACTGCCGCGTCGATGACCGCCCGCGCCTTGGGATCCTTCTGCACTCCGCCCGTTCCCGCCAGCCGGTCAAAGCTCGCCATCCGATCGACCGGACTCGGCATCGCCAGGATCTGCTCCACTGCCTGGGTCGTCCATGCCGCGAGCCCCGCCGGGTTCACTGCCGCATAAATCTCCGCCTTTTCCCTCCATTGGCCAGGAAACGTTTTGAACACCTGGTCCACAAAGGCAGGATCAAAAGTCGCCTTCTTCTCCGCGATCATCCTCGACATGGTGTACACGATCCGAGGGGGGTTTTGGGGCATCTCTATCTTCTGCGTGATCAACGATTGCACCACCGTCACCCAAGACTCGGGAGTCAGCACCGACTCGGGAGTCGTCTCCCTGGCACTGTTCTCCAGTATCTGCCATGCTCTCTCGCCCAGAATCGGGGCCTGCTTCGTGAAGGCCGACTCACTTCCCTTGGGTATTACCATCTGTTGCACCGCATGCTCACTGATGCCGGGCACATACCCATTGGCCATCGCACGCAAATACACCTGCGAGAAGAGCGTCCGAAACGGCATGGTATTATCACTACGCCTGTGACCGATGAAGGTTTGCGCGAAGCCTTGGAAAAACCCGCCCGCATAGCGCGGGTCCAGACAATCCGCCTTGAGAAGTTTCATCACGACCTGTTCATCCCTCTTCTTGTCCTGCCCTCTCACGCATAGCTTATACACCAGCAGGGCCTTGGCATACTGCTGCATACTCTTGGCTTCGCTGGCGTAGTTGGGCACCTTGAACGAGGTCTCCAACGCCGCATCGAGCATCTTCATCTGGGCATCGGGAGTATGCTTTGCGTCCAATGTATGGACCATCGAGAGAAGCTTGTCGCTTCCCAGGTGAGCCCCCGAGACATAGGTATTGAAGGCGATGTATGCCGGGTCCGCTTTGAACTTCTCGTCCGCGGCCAGTCCCTTGGCCAGGGCTTTGAGTTGCGGCGATGCGCCGACCTTCTTGGCAGCATTCAGGGCCATGATTGAAAACTCCGTCGGGGTCAACAGCGAGTCACCCGCGGTGGCGAATCGACCGATCAAGGGGCCAAACTTTTCCTCCGGTGAGCTGAAAATAAGGCTGTATTCCAACGCTTGGGTCAGCAGCGCCTTTTGTTTGTGCTGCTGAAGGGGTTCCATCGCTTGGATCAACGACTCAATCTGAAGTCCAGCCCGTCCGCCCGTCAGCGACGAAAGCGTCTGGGATACATTCGCCTCCGGACCCGCCCATGTGAGTGCTTGGCTGACCAGATTCGCAGAGTTGTTCGATTTGCTATTCTTGACGAGGAATTGGACCGCCTTCTTCGGGTCCCTGTCCTTGGCTGCCACAAATTTGCTGAGCACGCCACTGACATAATTATACGACACAAAACGCCCATTGGCGTTGCACAGGTCGACATACCCCTGCAAAAGTTGGATCGCCTTGGCGTCTGACACCAATGACAAAAACGTCTCCGGAGAGGAGCTCATCGACTGCAGAAATGCTTGCGCTATCTCCGGTCCGTCCTTGGCCGTCTTGCTACCCTGGAGATACGATTCATAGAGGCCTATATACTCCCCCGCCATCCGCTTTGCAGCAGCCTTGTCCTTGATCCGGTCAAAGCCATTCATCACCTGCCAAAAGGACGCCGGAACCTTGCCCTCGTGTTCCTTCATATGGTCCAGCATCAATTGCATGACCGGGCCGGGATCCGTTTCCCCCATCGCCGTATTTGCCACATTGGGGACATGGTGTCTATCGTGCTCCCTCAGCCCAGTGGCCGAAAGCACCGTAGCGAACAGTTGCGCCCGCTGGGAAACCGACTTGAATTTCTCGCGCTGAGCCATCAGGAAGGTAAACAGATCCTTCTTGTCCGTGTCACTGGCTTCTCCCTGGAAGACAGCCTTGGATTCAGTCAATGCGGCCGCCATCTCGTTGGTGAACACCAACGACTGAATGTAGGCAATGCGGAGCTTCACCAAGGCGGGGCTATTCTCACCGAAGATCGATTTCAACAGCTCATAGCTCTCCACATTCGCCCCGTTGGCGAGCATGTACGTCCCGGCAGCTTCGCGCTGAGCGGCGTCTTTCCCCTTCGACAGATAATCGCGATATCGAACGATGGCCTGCGATGACTTGCCCGCATCGGCCGCTGCCTGTGCACACTCGAACAGAAGTTCGGGCGTCGCATTGGGGGACTTCTTCAACAGACGCGTCGCCAAGCCGGCCGAGGTGATCGGCTCGAGTGCATAGCGGGCGGTTCGCATCGCCTCCTGCAGCTGCGCCGCGGAGAGAGCCTTGCTGGTCAGCGCTCCGGACTCCTTCAGCGTCGCAAAGGCCTGGGCATAGTCACCCGCATCCGAAAGCGTCTTCGCTTGGGCGAACGCTTGGGGCGGAGTCAGCGTGTCCTGCGCCACGGCGGTCCCTGCCAGGCCCGCCACAGCGATGGCCATCGCCAAGGAAATTTTTCGGATCGATGCGAAATCAGTTTTTGCTACACGAATCATAAGATACAATTGTCTTTATCAGTCTTGGTTCTAGTTTTTCTTCGTAGGGCCCGCTTCACGCTGGGAGCTACTTCTACTGTCGGCGAAAGCGCCGTCTTTCAATTGGTCGTAGTGATCTTTGTTTGTCCACAGGTAGTAGATATCACTTCCCTTGGGCCGAACGCTTCGAGATCGCATCGCCATCTCCAACTGGCGCTGCTGGAGGGTATAGTCTCGCTCTTTGACCGCGTAGATCATCTTCGTCAAATACCGCAACCGCTTACCCTTCGCGAGTCCCCGTATCGTTTCCTTGAACCCCAGTGGCCTGCCCTCTGCCTCCGCCCGCTTCATTTTTTTGTCAAACGCCTCACTATACACCTTTGCCCCCTTCTGGCTGTGAACATACTCCGCATCCCGAGCCAGCCGCAGCTTCACCATCTCTCCTTCGGCCAGGACCGCATCCAACATCGCGGTCAGTTCCTCGGGCTTCATATCAAACTTCGCCACATCTTCCGGCATCACCGTATGGATATCGTCCAGCGAATCGAACCCCTTGCGATAGACAATCAGCTCGTCGATGGCCCCCTTGAAATGGCGATCCCCTTCGATATCGCGTCCAATGTACCCCACCGTCGCACGCACCGCCTCGGTCGCATTGCTGA